>OIXA01000437.1_pt1 | contig 60514 bp, 44 predicted proteins | sample 1587721 | NCBI WGS metagenome assembly OIXA01 (sample SAMEA3888900, study PRJEB22519) | human gut metagenome | biome: human gut; feature: human-associated habitat; material: faeces | place: Denmark | collected 2013
TTCTTTAATTCTTGATTTTCGTCTTTATAAGAATCTTTGTTGCGATTTGGCATGTCTTCTTCTAATGGTTCATGCGGCAAAGATAATGGATTTTCTGCTTTGTCGTATGCTAAAAGCCATAAATTTAACACGCGACCACTACTCAAATTATACTTCTTCACACAAGCATACTTACTCATGCCACAAGAGTAATAATCGCGAACCACTGAAAGTTTAAATTCTTCACTGTAACGTTCATACTTTCTTCTCATATTGATTAACACATTTAATGGTTTGTAAATGTGTCTACCTATATCAGTATAAGACAGTCTGCCATCAACGCATTTACGGCATCACGAGTGAAATAGCCCTTGTTTTTCCAGTTGCCATTACCATAAGCGCCAGTCTTAAGGATATATTTCTCAGACTCTTCAAGGTCAGCAATGCAACACTGAAGAACGCTATCAGGATTTGTTTGTGGCAACATCTCTGTCATATCATCACTCTCGTAAGACTTTGTGGTGTAAGGAACATCACGGAATGTTCTAACGAGATAGAAATAACAAAGAGAACGCAATGCGAGCATCTGTGCACGCACTGTGGTATAGTCGCCCTGTGTAAACTCAGGGTCTATCTCCATAACATCTTTAGCATGATTTAGCACAATGTTGCAACGGTTGATAACGCTATAGAAATCGCCCCAAGAGTTGTAACCATTTATTGGCAACATGTTTACTGCCGAGATATTATCAAGGTCGGTATTGTCATACAATTTGTTCTTTACCAACTCATCTGAGCGATATGCACCCCAGATGATGGCACGGCGCTGAATACCAGAAGACAACATGTTGGCATAGGCACCTGTAGCCATACGCTCTACATCATCCTTAGTCTTCCAGAATTCCTGACCGATAGTCTTATCGGTTGGATAGATGGTAAGGAAATCATTGCAGCTTGACATGCCCAAAACGGCAAGAGCAGCAACAGCAATCGTTTTTATTTTATTATTGACTTTCATAAATGTCACAGTTATTAGAATCCTACATTAATGTTCATCGTTACTGACTTACTACGTGGAGTCTGTGAGTTGTCGGTTGCAATACCCCATCCACCTGCTGAGTGCTCAGGGTCACTTCCACTATACTTAGAGAAGCAAAGGAGGTTCTGACCAGAGAGGCTCAACTGCAAACGGCGAAGACCTATAGACTTAAGGAACTTCTTGTCGAAATTGTATGAAAGCTGAACATAGCTCATACGAACGAATGAAGCATCCTCTACATAGCGGTCTGAACCAAGGAAGTTGTAAGCAGAGTTGAACATAGCGCGTGGTATCATTGTCACGTCACCATTCTTACGCCAACGCCAGTTAACAGCGGAGCTTTGGTTGTAAGCATTAAACATCTGCTCAAGTCCCATCTTTGCCTTGTTTATAACCTTGATGCCAGAACGATAGCTGAATGAGGTTCTCAATGACCAACTGCTTCCCCAAAAGAAGTTGAAACCAAAACCACCATTCACCTTAGGGTTAGAGTTGCCAAGGTAAACAATGTCGAGAGAGTTGATCTGACCATCGTGGTTGATATCCTCATAGATGGCATCACCACCCTGGAACTTGTATGTAGAACTACCATCCTTGAAGTTGTAGACCTGACGAATAGGCTCACCTGTAGAACCCATCAACACCTTACCATCCTTGTCGATAGCGATAGGAGCAGTCTTGCCACTTGGAAGGAATTCTTTGTTGATATAGTCGCGAAGTTGTTCGCCAGTCCATTTGTTACGTTCCTTCATATTAATAAGGTATTCGTAGGTGTACTGGTAAACGCCCTTATATTTCAAACCAAAGATAGAGCCGAGAGGGTTACCTATCTGAATACGGTTAAGGTACGAACCACGCTCACCGGCTTTCCATTCAGAGTTGATAGACTCGAGCACGCTCTCGTCCATTGCGGTAATCTTATTGAAGTTCTGAGAAATATTGAAGTTTGCACTCATAGAGAATTTGCCTACTCTAATAAACTTGTTAGCCTCAACATTAAGTTCCCATCCCTTGTTCTCCATATCACCAACATTGCTCCAAGCAAGAGTACCGAAACCATTGGTTGATGGAATGCGGACATTAGACATCAAGAGGTCCTTGGTCTTCTTATAGTAGTAGTTGAAGTCACCACGAATAAGGTCGTTGAAGAACGAGAAGTCACCACCAAGGTTTATCTGTGTGGTCTTTTCCCAACGAAGCTTGTTGAGCTGAAGAGCCTCAAGATATGTAACACCATCGGTAGAACCCGTCTGACCATACACTCCATAAGAAGCATACTTAGCATACTGCAAGTATTCGCTACCAGGTTGATGACCTACGATACCCCATGATGGACGGAATGAAAGCATAGACAACCACTTCTTAGACCACTTCATGAAGCCTTCGTCGCTGATATTCCAACGAGCTGAAACACCTGGGAAGTAACCCCATTTCTTAGAGTCACCAAACTTGGTTGTACCATCGGCACGGAGAGAGAATCCAAGTGAGTAGCGACCCTTGTAAGAGAAGTGGCTATTTAACAATGCTGACATAGAACGCCACTGACCATTACCAGAAGACATTCCGTCTATCTTACCACCCTGCACATCTGAAGACTCTACGCCATTAGGCACATTGAGCAATACCTTGTTCTGTCGGTTGTTGTTACCAACAGTCATTTCCCAACGTCCGAACATTGTAGCATAGAGATCCTTGTTGTGGAATGCAGGAGTGAAGGTCAAAGTATGACGAGTGGTGAAGCCAAGAGAGTTTGACTCGTTAGACTCGTTGCGATTGTAGTTGGCATCATCCCAAGACTTAGTAGAAAGGGCTGCAGGCCAATACTTAGGTGTGCTCGATGCATAGATATCCATATAGACCAAACCTGTATAGTTGAGCATGGTCTTGGTATCGTCTGTACCAAGGAGCTTATAGTCGAGTTTAAACTCTGGAGAAATACGATATGTCTTTTCCTTACGCCAAGCCAAATTAGCAATAGCGACAGGGTTACCTTGGTTGCGAATATCCTCCAACTCCTTAGAAGAAGTGTTAGGAACTGTAGAACCTACATAATCCTTACCTGTTGGCAACATTACATAATACTCGTTGGTATCTGTGCCATCAGCATTCTGACGATAGATGCTCATGTTTGGAGCCATCTTCTGTGCACGTCCAAGGATACCATCGTCGTAGTTACGGTTGTTGCTGGTGTATGTCAATGGGAAGGTAACACGGAATGTGATACGGTCGCTCACAAAGTAGTCGAGAGACAACTTAGTAGAGAAACGGTCCAAAGACTGCTTGATAATGGTACCATTCTGATGGTCGTAACCTGCAGAGATACGGAAGTTGGCTTTTTCACCACCACCAGAAATAGTAAGATAGTGGTACTGGCTCCAACCGGTCTGAGAAACCTCCTTCACCCAATCAGTATTGTTGTTCCAGTTTTCAAACTCAGCCCATGACTTATTGTAGTTAATCTCGTTGATGTTGGTTGTAGAAGTTGCACTCTGTGATGGGTTGTAGTACATCTCCTTGAGCATCATGGTGTAGTCGTCACCATTGAGCAGGTTGTAGCCAGTAGGCTGCCAGCTTGCCTGCACACGGAGAGAGTAGTCAACCTTTGTACTACCACGAGCACCACGCTTTGTACGAATCTGGATTACACCATTAGCACCACGAGAACCCCAGATAGCAGTAGCAGCAGCATCCTTCAACACCTGAATATCTGCGATATCCTGTGGGTTGATAGAAAGCAAAGAAGCGTAAGTTTCTTCGTTAGCATTCTGGAAGTCGAAAGTCTCGTCTGGGTTATCAAAGATATTATCATCGACAACAATCAGAGGCTCTGCGCTACCATTGATAGAAGTAACACCACGCAAACGCATAGATGTACCAGCACCAAGGTTACCAGAGTTGGCAACGATATCAAGACCTGCAATCTGACCCTGAAGAGCCTCGTCGGCAGATGTAAAGGCAAGACCTTCAACATTGCTCATATCGAAAGTCTGAGAAGCAACAGATACCTCATTCTCAGGAATAGCAAGACCGCCATGGCTGAAACGCTTCTTAGCAACGACAACGACTTCTTTCAAAGTCTGTTGGTCTTCCAATTGGATTTCGAACTCTGTCTTTTCTCCAATAGGCACAGTCTTTGTTTTATATCCAATATATGAAACTTGAAGTTTATTGGCCTTGCTCTTGATTTCCATAGAGAAGTTACCGTTGATATCGGTTTGAGAAGCCGACACGATACGGTTGTTGGCATCACGCTCGGTGACATTACACATCATCACCGGTCCATCAGGAGCCATAACGGTACCTGAGATACGTATTCCCTGCGCAGAAGCAAAGGTAGAAACCATTGCAAAAACTGCGAGTATCAGGTATTTTATCTTGTTTGTTTTCATAATCGTGGTTTCTATTATTTCCTATACATACCTTTCTGCTTTTTCAAGTAGCAGTTTCTGTGTCCCACGAGTCTCTTCTTGGCATTGGTAGAAGCCCACATGCCATCATAGCGACCACTTGGGTAAGGACACAAAGGAGTTGATATTTCGTGAACAACAGCAAACGAAGATGTAGAGATTTCGTTGGAGAGAAGTGTACGAGGATCCTTAGGGTCGACCTTGAACACATAATCACGTGTCATCTTATTGTACATCTTGTTTGGGTCTTCTTTAATAATAACGTTCTGCTTGGCAGCATCGGTAACAGTAAACGACTTTGAGCCACCCTTAACATTAAGTTTAAAGGCAATACCGAGGGTATCGGAACATGCAGTAGCATACTCTCCTCCACTAACAGTATTATCAACATAAACAGAGTTATTCTGGAAATGATAACGAATAAAATCGTTGATAGCCTCAACCTTGGCAAGGAGTTCTGCCTTGACCTTAGTCTTTAGCTGTTCATTTTCTGCATTATCCTCAAGGTCTACAACACTCTTATATAATTTTTCAAGATCATCCCATTTAGGCAATCCCTTAGAATAAGCAACATTCATCGCCTGATCGTTAGGAGCATATACGGTATAGTTGTAAGAACTGAAATAGTTCACGTTGTAGTCGAGACCATAACATCCCTTGCCTGAGCGGAATGTATAGAAACGAGTCATAGGAGAAATGGCAGATCCATCAATTTTCTTTGTTGATATACCAGCAAATTCGCGAATCTCATCACCACGGTCATCATTGCAGAGTGCAAAGAATTCCTTATACTGATTATTTTCAGAAAGGGTCTTATATACTGAATTCTGTGGCATCTGAATAATGTGGTCAATGGCATATGTGCGACCGTTCTTCTGGTTGTAAGTTTTAATAAACTTAGAAACATGAAGACCATTATCAATCTGTGCACCACCCTTAACAAGCTGATTAGCCTCATCAAAATAGATGGCACCACCATTCTTTGTTTTATAATAGTGATTAGCACCCATAGTTTCGCCAGCATTGAGCACAACAGTATGTGTATTCAAAATATCAATAAACTGAGTTATTGGGAAGTTTGAGCCACTAAGCAAAGTGCTATCTTCGCTAACTGTACCTGTTGCAGGATCGAAGTCACGGGCAGAACAGAAAATATATGGATTCTTGGTACTATTATAATAATAGTGAAGCACACGAGGCTGTGTAACCAACGACTGTGGGTCTACATAATCCCAAATCGGTCATTAGGCCGTTTGATGTATATTTTTAGAACTGCTTGCAGTCTTTTGTTTTTTATAAGGTGTCTTTTGCTTGTTTTTAATTCGCAATAGCTCGCTATTACTCATTAAAAGCCAAACAAAATCCACTCTTCTAAAAATCCAAAATACAAGCAAGCCCTAACGACCGATTAGGGATAATAGTTATCGAATGCAGCATCTGTTGGTATGAACAAACCGTAGTTGGCATCCATAGCAAGGAGATAAGCATAGAAGTTAAGACCCAAGCCAAGAGGTGCATTTCTTAGTTTGTCATTTTGGATACCCCAGTTCATAACTCGCATATCATTAGCCAAAAGAGCTGGAGCCGAAACTGCGACATACTTATTAGGTGCAAACACCTTATTTAATATATAGGCTACACCATTGTTTGCAATCTTAACATTGTACTTGCCATCCTTTTTCTCAATAACGTCTGTCGAAAGTCCCATTGGGTCGTTAGAGTCGTCTGTCACATTATCAAACTTGCTTGGTACAGAAGCTATGAAAGAAGACTTCATAAGCATAGACACGAAAGCCTGAACAATGTTCTTTGGAATGGAGTCGATATTCTCCATAAGGTTTTCAACATTGTTTTTCTTCTTACCAAACTGCTCAATCAAGAATGCACCACTTCCACCTGGCAAGAAATATTTCTCCATAGCCTTATCTGAAGGCACAAACATAGCTGCGATATCGCTAAGCTGACTGTTGGTACCTGTGGTATAGTATGCATTCCAACCTGGATCGTAAGGAAGGAGGTCGCTACTGTTCAAAGTCTTACCATTTGGATCGATACTGTTTGTGCGTGTATTCATATACGCTTTCTCAAAGATGGAGTCTTTGCGAACTTCACCATTGGCAACAGCATAGTCATTATAGCTATTTGTGACATCAGCTACATAGTAAGGCGCACTAAAACGATCGAGCATACGACTAAAATAATTAGTTTCGCCATTTGTACGCAACATCTCAGCGAGGTTGCCTGGTGGAACAATAACATCCTCCATCTGGTGGATATAACCATTCTTACAAGTAACGTCTGGATTAAGGATACGATCGCGGAAGATGTAAGCAGTTTGCTTAGAGTCATCATACTCCGAGCCTGTGATGATAGCAAAGTCGCTCTCAGCACCCTTTGTAGTAATATCATTGGCTGTCATCTGCTCTGCGGTAAAATGTACCATCATAGGGCGAGTGGCATCCATTACGAGATCAATACCCGTGCTGCGATATTTATCCCAATAGCTGTTGTTCTGTGGTAGACCCACAGGACCATAAAAATGAGTAATTGAATCAATAACGTTGATACCTGTCTGGTGCTTCAATGCTATTCCTGATGCAACATTTGAATTGTTCTCAATAGAAATATTAGAAAGCATCTCTACGAGAATGGCGTTGTCAAGCATAGAGTTGTAGAGAAGGAGTTTCTTCATCGCCTTCGTCAGATCCTCATACTTGGTTACACCCCACGAATTGTTAGCATAGAATCGAGCAAATGCAGAATCGTTGGCAGGGAAGATGGTTTTAGAACCTGTTTTGCCAAGGGTTTCCGCATAGCCTAAGTCATCGATAAGTCTGACATAGTTGTTAAATGTACCGGTTAGCACCTTAGAGTTAGGATTCTTTAGCTCTTCATAAATACTATTACCAAGCCAACTCGGATAATTTCCGGGGTCATCAAGGTCATAGTCGTCCGTACAAGCTGCGAACCCACCACACAAGGCTACCATACTGAAAGACATCAACGTCTTTTTAGTTAGTTCAGAAAAGCGGTAGTTCATAAGTAAATTAATTAATTGTTATATAACTTTTTTAATTTTATTCAAACAAATTAGATATATCTAAACATTAATACGCACGCATATACGAGATTCCTCAAAAAAAAATAAAAAAAAAAGCCTACCCATATTCATTATTTTACAAAGGATATGAGTAGGCTAATTTTGTTCTTAATCCCTCAAAAACAGGAATACAGATTTACATCGGGCATCCCTCTATGTCGTCAATCATATATTCTGCAAGAAGTCTGCCTATGCGATTGAGAGCTTCACGAAGACGCTGACGTGGACAAGCAAGGTTGATACGGATGTATCCCTGACCAGCCTTTTGACCATACATAGTTCCGCTGTTAACCATCACGTTGGCTTTATCAGCAAGAAACTGTGTAAGTTCATCGGTAGTAAACTCAAGAGCATTTACATCTACCCAAGCAAGATATGTGCCTTCAAGGCGGAGAACTTCCAACTTAGGAAGATACTCATGGCAGAAACTCTTTAGTTCTATATAGTTGTCGTAGACATAGGCATTCATCTGATCAAGCCAGTCGGCACTCTCATTATATGCAGCCTGCAAAGCCACGACTCCGAAAGGATTAACATCGCAAACTTCATTGATATTGATAGCACGATTTATGCGTTTTCTTACGATTTCATCGCTACAAACGATATTCGCTATCTGCAAGCCTGCAATATTAAAGCCCTTAGTAGGCGACAGTAGAGTTACGCTATTTGCGAGACAGTCATCGCTAACAGAAGCAAAAGGAATATATTTATATCCCGGCATCACTATTTCGCAATGTATCTCATCAGCAATAACCTTCACACCATTTCTTTGGCATATTTCGTTCATTTTAGCCATTTCATCGGCAGTCCACACACGACCTGCTGGGTTGTGAGGGTTGCAAAGAACGAAGACCGTCACCTTCTCATCCTTACATTTTTTCTCGAAATCTTCGAAGTCTATGCTATAGCTATTACCATCTCTAACCAGACGATTTTCTTCTACCAAACATCCACTATTAACGATGCTTGAGAAGAAGCAATTGTAGACAGGAGTCTGTACCAAGACTTTCTCGCCAGGCAAAGTTAAAGCCTTCAATGCACAACTCAACGCAGGAACTACAGCTGTAGTATACAGAATCCAATCACGATTGATATGCCAACCATGACGATTGTCAAACCAGTTGATGATAGCATCATAATAAGAGTCTGGCACCATGGTATATCCAAACACACCATGCTCTACTCGCTCACGAAGAGCTTCCTTGATAGCAGGAGCAACTTCGAAGTCCATATCTGCAACCCAAAGAGGTATCACCTCGTCGTTAGCAGCCTCATCCCATTTATAGCAGTTACTGCCACGGCGAGCAGTAAGCTTATCGAAATCAAATTTCTCCATAGTTATTATTCTTTTGTTTTAATAATGCAACTATTAGGTGCCTTTACATTCTCATTGATGGTAACGCTACCGATGAAATCAGCAAAAATATGTCCAGAGACAGGATTCTTTATATTGGTAATACCGCCCTTTATCTTAGCATCGATATTAGTACAATCCTCGAAAGCACGGTCGCAAGCAGAGTCGAAAGTACAATCCTCAAGGATGACATGATCCATATAGCAGAGAGGTTGCTCACCACTAATATGACATCTCACCAATTTCACATTCTTACTGTGCCAAGCAAGATACTCACCATCAAGTTCAGAATCATATACTGTAACATTCTCGCATTCCCAAAAGCTATCCTTGGTTGTAATCTTGGCATTATGCACCTCCACATTCTTGCAGTATTGGAAAACATATTTACTGTCCGACTCCAAACCATCGACATAGATATTGCTTGAGAACATGAAAGGATATGTGCCGTCATGAAGCTTCACATTGTTCAATTTTAGCCCATTTATTCGCCAAAAAGTCTCGTCGGCATCATTAATCTCCACACCTTCAAGTTCAAGGTTCTTCATTTCGCGGAAGAACTTCGGACCATCAATAACACAGTTTTTCATCACCATATTGTCTGAATACCAGATAGCAGAACGCGAATCAGGAGCAAAATAGCTGTCTGTAATCAAAGAACCGTCTACGTGCCACCAAGGATATTTACCATAGAATTTAGAATTATGGCATTCGATATTCTTACAGCACTTTATTCCCGACTCACCATCTGTGATAGTGATATTATCTAAACACACATCATGAGCAGCAAACAAAGGACGTTCGCCACCAAAAGTCATATCTTTTATTGTTTCCATTGTTATTGTTTATATTTGATTATTATATGTATAGTACAAAGCAAGTATGCCACTTTGCAAAGATACAAAATAATAATAAAGGATGCATTACCTATATTAGCTAAAGATTTATCATTATTTCCGAACAGAAAAAAGATGCCATCAGAAACTGACGGCATCTATAATCTTTTGGCTTGCGCCTGCTAAACTTTCAACATATTCGCCTGCGGCTTTACCAGTGCGACGAATCTCTTCACCATCATCAGAAAGGAAGATATCCATCTGGCGTTTGAACTCATCAGCCGATGAGAAATCAAAGCCACCACCCGACTTCTTCAATCCTTGCGCCTCTTGGAAGCGTTGGTTGTTTGGACCGAATAATACAGGAACGCTCCATACTGCTGCTTCGAGCACATTGTGGATACCTACACCAAAGCCTCCACCTACATATGCTATCTCACCATAATGATATATGCTCGACAGCAATCCGAAGCAATCTATTATAAGAACATCAGCTTTAGCAGCCTCTTCAGGAGTAGTCTGCGTATATCTCACAGCCTTGCGATTTAGCTTAGAGAGAATCTGTGTCAAGTGGTCTTCACCTATCACATGAGGAGCAATGATTAGCTTCCAATCCTTACGCTCATTGAAATAAGGTATGAAGATATCCTCATCAGGTTGCCATGACGAACCAGCCACAAACACTTTCTTATCTTGCTTGAAAGCCTCAACGATAGGCAACTGCTTTGACACCTGTCTGATTTGCAAAACTCTATCGAAGCGAGTATCGCCAACAACTTCAACATCTGTGATGCCAAGTTTTGCCAATAGCTCTCGTGACACATCATTCTGTACAAAGAAGCGAGTGAAGCATTTCAACACCTTAGCATAACTGAAGCCATACCACTTAAAGAACACCTGGTCTGGGCGGAATATGCTCGACACGCTATAGGTAGGTATATTGCGATATTTAAGAATGTGAAGATAGTTATACCAGAATTCGTACTTTATAAAGAACGCCATTACTGGCTTTACAGTCCGCAAGAATGTTATGGCATTACGACGAGTGTCGATAGGCAAATAGCAAATGATGTCTGCACCCTGATAGTTTTTGCGCACTTCATAGCCCGAAGGTGAAAAGAAGGTGAGCAATATTTTATATTCAGGATGCTCCTGACGTATGCGCTCTATGAGCGGACGTCCCTGTTCGAACTCACCAAGCGAAGCTGCATGAAACCAAATATATTTGGCATTTGGGTCTACCTTTTCGCGAAGTAAGTTCAAAGCCTCACATTCGCCTTTCCACATAGTAGCCACCTTCTTATTGAAGAAGCTTGCTATGAAGACACCAAATTGCAAGACATGAATAACCAGATTATACATATTTATATTAGTATCGTTTTCGTGGAATATCTTTATTCGAAATCTCTAAGAGTTTTATTATTGTGAGGTATCGAGGTGTTGATTATTTCAACACTTCGATAGCCTTGCGCATACGCTTAAGAGTCTCTTCCTTACCAAGGAAAGCAGAGATATCAAACATTCCAGGTCCCTTGCCCTCGCCAACGAGAGTAAGACGGAACGCATTCATAACATCGCCAAGCTTATAGCCCTTATCCTCAACCCATTTCATCACAATAGGCTCCTGACCCTCTACACTGAAATCGTCGATGGATTCGAGCAAATCTGCAAGTTCTGTCATCTGCTGAGCAGAATATTCCTTCCAACGCTTCTTACGTGTCTTCTCATCATATTCTGTAGGAGCGATGAAGAAGAATGAGCACAATGGCCACAATTCGCGAACGAAGCTCACACGGTCTTTCATCATAGAAACAACCTTGGTGATACGCTCCATCGACTCGTCAACACCATTATTGGCTACGATAGGAGCAAAGAGCTCTGCTATCTCTTCGTTGCTCTTGCGAAGGATATACTCGTGGTTAAACCAGATACCCTTCTGATAGTCGAACTTGGCACCAGCCTTTGAACAACGAGTGATATCGAAAGCCTTAACAAGTTCGTCGAGTGTAAAGAGTTCCTGCTCTGTTCCAGGATTCCATCCGAGAAGTGCAAGGAAGTTGACAACAGCCTCTGGGAAATATCCACTCTCACGATATCCGCTTGATATCTCACCGCTCTTAGGGTCGTGCCACTCAAGAGGGAATACAGGGAAACCAAGACGATCGCCATCACGTTTAGAAAGTTTACCCTTGCCTTCAGGCTTAAGCAGCAATGGCAAGTGAGCAAAACGTGGCATAGTGTCTTCCCAACCAAAAGCACGATAGAGCAACACATGAAGAGGTGCACTTGGCAACCACTCCTCACCACGGATCACGTGGGTAATCTCCATCAAATGGTCGTCAACGATATTAGCCAAGTGGTAAGTAGGCAATTCGTCGGCACTCTTATAAAGCACCTTATCGTCGAGGATATCGCTCTTGATGACAACATCGCCACGAATCATATCGTTTACATGTACCTCGATGCCTGGTTCGATTTTGAAGCGTACCACATACTGCTCGCCATCAGCAATGAGTTTTTCAACTTCTGCTGCATCCATGGTAAGCGAATTGCGCATCGACAAACGAGTATGAGCATCATACTGGAAATTTTGAATCTCATTGCGCTTAGCTTCAAGTTCCTCAGGAGTATCAAAAGCGATATAAGCCTTGTCATTGTCAAGGAGCACCTTTACATACTTCTTATATATATCACGACGCTCGCTCTGACGGTATGGTCCATGTTCGCCACCGAAGGAAACACCTTCGTCAAACTTGATACCGAGCCAACGGAACGACTCAATGATATAGTCTTCGGCACCAGGAACAAAGCGATGAGAATCGGTATCCTCAATACGGAACACCAAATCGCCACCATGCTGGCGTGCAAAGAGATAATTATACAATGCGGTACGTACACCGCCAATATGCAAAGGTCCTGTTGGACTTGGTGCAAAACGCACTCTTACTTTTCTTTCTGACATATTGTTATTGAAGAGAAATAATAATTTTCTGCAAAATTAATATATTTTCTCGACTTTTGCGATTTTTTTTTGTATTTTCGCAGAGCAAACCAAATAAAGGAGTATAACTTATGAGTTTAATAGGTAGAAAAGAGGCTAAATATTGGCACAACTTGCTGATGAGAGTATGGATTACTGCTCTCACCGTAGCTATTATAGTATGGTTCTTGCCACGCGACAGCAACAGCAAGAGATATAACTATGATGTGGGTAAGCCATGGATGTATCAATCGTTTATTGCACAATTCGACTTTCCTATCTACAAGTCAGAGGATGCGATAAAGCAAGAACAGGATTCGATACTGAAAGGATTGATGCCTTATTATAACTACGACCCTACACGCGAAAAAAAGGAATTGGAGAGATTCAACAAAGATTTTTCCTCTGAGCTAACAGGTCTTTCACATCACTATAGGGCTATTATCATAGACAGAATACATCGTCTGTATTCTGCCGGCATCATGAATACTCCTGAATATAATGCCATAGCCCATGACTCTACAAACATGGTGAAGGTGGTTGCCGGGAAGAGTGCTACACCTATAGAAATAGGATGTATATACTCCACTATGTCTGCCTATGAAGCCTTGCTTAAGGATGAAGAATTGTCAAAAGACCGAGCATTGCTCCAAAAGCTAAACCTTACGAACTATCTTGAGCCAAACCTGACATACGACAAGGAAAAGACAGAAACTGAGCGTACGGATATGCTTGGTAGTATACCGCTGGCAAGTGGAATGGTGTTGAGTGGACAGAAGATTATAGACCGTGGCGAGATTGTCGACGACTATACATATAGAGTATTGTCGTCATTCGAGCGAGAGTTGCAACGACGCAATGCAACACAGATGGAGCTAACAACGACGTTTATTGGTCAGGTGATATATGTCACTATTCTCGTAATGCTCTTCACGATGTATATAGCATTGTTCCGCAAAGACTATTTCGATAAGCCTCGTTCAATAATGATGCTATATGTGATGATCACGCTATTTCCTATTGCTGTAGCAATGATGATTGAGCACAACTGGTTTAACGTTTATATAGTACCGTTTGCAATGGCAGCCATATTCGCCCGAATGTTTATGGACTCTCGAACGGCTTTCGTTACTCAGCTCACCATCGTTTTGATTTGTGCCGCTGCGGTGAAATACCAATATGAATTCATCATCATTCAGATCGTGTCAGGTCTTGTAGCAATATACTCTTTGCGCGAATTGTCGAGCCGAGCACAGGTTATAAAGACAGCAGCACTCGTAACTGTGAGTTGCTGTGCCGTATATTTAGCACTACAGATGATGCAAGAGACTGATGTACTGAAGCTTGATAGCAAGATGTACACCCACTTTGCAGTAAATGGCGTGCTCTTGCTATTGTCATATCCGCTGATGTACCTTATTGAGAAGACTTTCGGTTTTACCAGCAATGTTACCTTGTTTGAGCTTTCAAACACCTTTAAAGGAGTATTGAGAAATCTCAGCGAGGTGGCTCCTGGAACATTCCAGCATTCTATCACCGTGGGTAATCTTGCTGCCGAGGTGGCTAACCGCATTGGTGCCGACAGCCTATTGGTACGTGTAGGAGCGCTATACCACGACATTGGTAAGATGACAAACCCTGCATTCTTCACAGAGAACCAAGCTGGCGTAAACCCTCACGATGCGCTGACATGCAAAGAGAGTGCAAAGATAATTATCGGCCATGTCACCGAGGGTGTGAAGATAGCAGAGAAAGCCAACCTGCCTACCATCATCAAAGACTTTATTCTGACTCATCATGGCAGAGGTATGGCTAAATACTTCTATATAAAATACCAAAACGAACATCCTGACGAGGTTGTGGATAAGGAGCAGTTTACATATCCTGGTCCAAATCCTTTCACCCGTGAGCAGGCTTTGCTGATGATGGCAGACACATGCGAGGCTGCATCGCGCTCACTGCAGGAATATACCGAAGAGAGCATCAGCTCGTTGGTAGACAGACTCATTGATTCACAGGTGGCTGACGGATGTTTCAAGGATTGTCCTATCACCTTCCGCGACATAGCACAGGCCAAGCAAGTGCTAACAGAGCGATTGATGTCTATTTATCACACCAGAATTCAATATCCGGAACTGAAGAAAGAATAAGTGAAATACATACAAGCTATATTGCCTCTACCCCTTGAGGGTACCTTTACTTACTCTGTACCACAAGACCTTGAAGACAAAATCAAGGTAGGAATGCGTGTTGTCGTTCCATGCGGACAGAAAAAGACGTACACCGCTTTGTGTGTAGAGGTGACAGACAAAAAACCAGACATAGGCGTGAAAAATATCAAGTGCATATATTCTGTGCTTGACGATATGCCTATGCTATTGCCACAACAGCTAAAGCTATGGCAATGGATGGCGGATTATTACATGTGTCCTCTTGGCGACATTTACAAGGCAGCCCTACCTGCGGGACTAAAAGCAGAGGATGGTTATCGTCCGAAGACTGAGACTTACGTGGGACTTACAGAGAAATTCCACGATGAAATGGCGCTAAATATAGCTTTAGATATGGTTTCGCGCTACGAGAAGCAACAGAAAGCATTGGCAGGATATCTCGAACTGTCGCATTGGGCTGAGATATCTGGCACCGCTATTCCCGACGACATAAAGGAGATAACGCAGACGGAACTATGCAATGTTACGCATTGCACCACACCAACAGTCAAAAGCCTTGTGAAGCGTGGCATATTGGAGATATACCAGAAAGCGGTAGGACGACTGAATACTGATGGCGAGTTTACTCCTCAAAATGCCAAGCTACTAAATGAAGCTCAGCAAGAGGCATACAACCAGGTGTTGATGCAATTCATGAAAAAGAATGTGGTGTTGCTGCATGGTGTAACCTCAAGCGGCAAGACTGAGATTTACATACACCTTATATTAAAGGCGCTACAAGACCACAAACAGGTATTGTTCTTATTGCCCGAGATAGCTCTGACGGTTCAGATCATGGAACGTCTGCAACGTGTCTTTGGTAGCCGACTTGGTATATACCATAGCAAATATAGCGATGCCGAGAGAGTGGAGATATGGAAGAAGCAAGTTTCTGCTTGTCCTTATGATATTATAATAGGTGCACGAAGTGCTGCTTTGTTGCCTTTCAAGAATCTTGGCTTGGTGATAATCGACGAGGAACACGAAACAAGCTATAAGCAGCAAGACCCTGCTCCACGCTATCATGCCCGTAGTGCCGCTATAATGTTGGCATCGATGTATGGTGCAAAGACCTTATTGGGTAGCGCCACTCCTTGTATGGAGACTTATACCAACGCCAAGAATGGAAAGTTTGGCTACGTAAGGCTGGACAAGAGATACAAAGATATTGCTTTGCCTAAGATTGAAGTGGTTGACGTGAAGGATATGACAAGAAGAAAGATGATGAAAGGTCCGTTCTCTCCTCGCCTATTGGAAGCCATTCAGGAATCTTTGGACAACAACAAGCAGGTGATATTATTCCAAAATCGTCGTGGTTTTGTGCCTATTGTGGAATGTCAAGACTGCGGTTGGATACCAAAGTGTGAGCATTGTGATGTGTCGCTGACCATGCACAAGAACATCAACTTGCTGACTTGCCACTATTGCGGATATACATATGCCATACCAAAGGTATGCCCAAAATGTGGCGGCATACACCTTCGTGGACGTGGTTTCGGTACAGAGAAGATAGAAGATCAGATAATGGAACTATTCCCCGAAGCCAAGGTGGCACGTATGGATCTTGATACTACTCGCACCAAGAATGCGTATGCAAGGATTATTGAAGACTTTGCATACGGAAAAACGAATGTGCTGATAGGCACACAGATGATAACAAAAGGATTGGACTTCGACCGTGTGCAACTGGTAGGAATACTTGATGCCGACTCTATGCTCAACTATCCCGACTTCCGTGCCTACGAACATTCGTATATGATGTTGCAGCAGGTGAGCGGACGAGCAGGCCGTAAGGGTAAGCAAGGATTGGTGATATTGCAGACTAAGTCGGCAGATTTGCCTGTGATAGAACAGGTGGCAGCCAACGATAGCAAGACTTTCTATGAAGACCTTGATGAAGAGCGCCGACTTTTCAACTATCCGCCATACACCCGACTGATATATGTATATTTGAAGCATCAACACGACAACATGGTGGAGTCGGCTGCATTGATGCTCGGTTCGATATTGCGTGGATGGTTTGGCGAAAGAATATTGGGACCCGACAAACCTGCGGTGGCAAGGGTGAAGTCGATGTGTATACGAAAGATAATGATAAAGCTGGAGAACGGAATCGACCAAAAGAAGGTTCGCGAATATCTTCGTATGGCACAAAAACAAATACTGCAGGACAAGCAATATGCCGCCCTGCAGATTTTCTACGATGTGGATCCCCAATAAATAGGGAAAAGAGAGTATGTGGTATTAGAAATTGATATCAAGACCAACTGCGAATACATTGTTGTTACGAGTGTAGTCAGAGTTATAGCTTAGGCTCTGAGTTGGGGTGAGCTGTACTGTCTCTGATGTCTTCTTGTGCTTATAGAATGTATGGAAATAAGCTACATTCAAATCCATCTTCTTGTTGATGTGATAAACACCACCGACAGCTACAGAGTTTGAACTTACAACGAACGACTTGTCATCCATATATTCGTCTGAAAGACCATAGTTGGTGTTCTGCCAACCTGTGCTAAGAGTAATCTTCTTTGTTACGTCAACCTCAACACCTGCATTGTATTCAACAGTACCACGGTCGAGCAACTTCTGACGATCGTTGTATGAAGTAGCATGCTTATCGTCGAACCAATGGAAACCAACGTTTACACACACCTCGTCGATAGGCTTGTAACCTACACCTACAGCCAAGTAAGCAGGAATATCGCCTGCAATCTTCTTGCCATCCTCGTATTCACCGATAGCTTCGTTAAGATTCTTATCAAAATGGTTCTTCAGTGCACCCATAGCGCCTTGTACATTTTGGTTGCTCAACACCATGTCAGCTGCAGCCTCTGGCACGCCACCTGCAATATATGAAGCACGAAGGTTGTCGGCAAGGTTACCAATACTTGGAGTCTTGTTTACAGACTTATTCTTCAAGCGCAAACGAGTCTTAAACTCATACTTTGCAGCAAAGTTCCACTTTCCAGTCTTATAATCGATGCCAATGATAGGAGTAAAGCCCTTACCACTCTGGTCACAGCTCAACTCGATATTAGCAGAATTCTCCTTTGTAGGGTCGAGGACCTTATAAAGAGGCATGTTACCTACGGTGATGTTCTCTACATAACCATAGTAGTTACATGTTGCATATACGCCACGCACACCTGCAGAAACAGCAAGATTGTCAGTAACCTTATAAGCTACAGCTGCAGAAAGACCGAAATAATACTGACGACCATGCATATAGCTATCATAAGAATACTTACCCTGTGTACCGAAAACATTATTTGATGTAAACACAGCAGGGAGGCCAATCTGACCAGCAGCCTGGTCAACTATACCAGCCAATTGACAAGCACCTACGGCTGTCTCTGATACAATCTTCTCGAAAGAACCAAGACCATCGTCGAAGTTACACTTACCACCACCACCTGTGAGGGCGAAGTTTCCTTGGAACGACCATCTACCTTTGTTGTAAGCATACTGGAACGAAGGAATTACAGGTGCAAAAGCCTCACCTTTGAAAGTACGAGGAGTAATAGGATTGTTCACATTATTTGGGAACAATGCATAATCATTCTTAATAGAACGGGTCTGGTAAGCCAACTGCCAGTTGATAGCAAGATGATGACCTTCGTTCATAAATACAACACCCGCAGGGTTGTAGTATACACCATCAATACCGATAGAAGCCTCACGGCTCATCATACGGTTGAAAGCTCCATGTTGATTGGTGTTTGTAAGCAGACCACCTGCTTGGATAGTGTTGCCAGCAAATACAGTAGAAATGGCAACAAAAACTAATTTTAACTTATTCATTTAATATCACTATTAATAATTGGCTGCAAAGTTAGCACGATTGTTCTCTTTTTCCACCATTATATTATTTTATTTAATATGCGTTAACACTTAAAGATAATAAACATGCACAACCAATCGATTTTGTGCAGATATTTGAACAGAAAAGAACCATCTGATTAATCATGGGGATAGCCATATATTGTAGCAAGCCTGAAAAGAAAGAATTTCTCACCCTTTATACCTCTAAGCATCTTCATTAAGACACTGTCTATAGAAATAGTTTATGAATTAAAAAAGTGTCTAGTGAAATCAGGAAAAGACAGTAGGCAAGATGGCAAAAAAAAGTATTACGTGATACTTGCCCAAGTAATACGTGATACTTTGCAAAGTATCACGTATTACTTTGCAAAGTATCATTAGATACTTACGAGAGCCTTTTATTAACTTGTCTTTAAACTAACAGCGAATAGCATTATTAAGCACATTTACCAAATATCCTCTTGCTCCATACAATGGAACATTGGTGATATTTTCTTGCTCTCTATAATCGCTCATTGAGAAACGAAGACCATACATGCCTGGATTATTGGCGAGGATTACTTTCAGAGATTTTGCTTGCAGATTCTCCTCAGCCTTCACTTCTAAAGGAATGATGTTGGTATCTATTTGGATAACAAAGTCGATTTCTAATTGACTGTTCTCCTTGCTATAATAATATATAGGTATATTACGTAGAGATTCTAACTGGCAACAAATAAAGTTCTCCGTAAAGTCACCCTTTCCCGAATTGTCATTATTAGGCAATAAAAGGAGTGCTGGTGGAGTATTGCTCATTGCACCAAGCAGTCCACAATCTAAAAGATACAATTTGAAGGCGCTAATATCCTCATGTATCTTCAGAGGCATACCAATGGTTTTTACACGGCTTATTTTATATATAAGTCCTGCATCAATCAGCCATTGAATAGCAAGTTCATAATCTTTTGCTCTTGCACCTTGTTTTACCACTCCATAGATAAACTTCTTATTCTCTTTAGCCAACTGCGATGGAATGGAGTTCCACACGTGGTTAATCCTTACCACTTGTTCGTCTGGAGCATGCTTAGAAATATCTTTTTCGTAGGCGTGTAGGATTTCTTTCTGTACTTCTCTTACCGCATTTGCATCATTAGTATCTATGAATTTTTTTACAGCTTCAGGCATTCCTCCTACTAAATAATATTCACGCAGATGCTGAATATAAAGTGTGCGCAGAGAGTTTACTACATCCCACATGCCTGATTGCAGTAAATCTACTCGCTGTTTAAAACCACGTGCCAACAAGAACTCTTCGTATGTCATAGGAAACATTTCCAAGGTATTCACTTTACCTACAGGATATGATTCACCTTGATGAAGAGTGAGTCCAAGCAAAGAACCTGCTACTGCCACATGATATTCACGGGCCTCCTCACAAAAATATTTCAATGAAGCTAAACCACGGTGCAACTCTTGAATCTCATCCATTATAATAAGAGTTTTACCAGCCTGTATGTTAACTCCTGTAATAGCACCTATGGTTAGGAGAATTCGCTCGATATTGTAGTCAGTGGCAAATAAATCCTTGACCATGGCATTATTGTCACAGTTGATATAAGCAACATTTTCAAACTCTCGTTGCCCAAATTCTTTTAGTATATAAGTCTTGCCTACCTGTCGTGCTCCAAGTAAAATAAGTGGCTTCCTATCTTCTCTATTTTTCCAAGCAATTAGGTCTTGCATTATGAATCTTTCCATAATAATGCTCTTTTTGCTGCAAATATACTGATTATTAGTGAAATAGCAAAGTCTTTAACATTTTTATGAGGGACTTTTTGCTGTATCAATACATTTTTATGAGGGACTTTTTAGTGTATTGCTACATTTTTATGAGGGACTTTTTGCTGTATCACTACACTTTTATGAGGAACTTTTTGGTGAGGTGTAGTAGAATATAGGGCGTAAGTTGACGATCGAATTGTCGCAAGATATAAATATTTTGTTAAAATGTGCAAAATAAGAGTGTGGTTTCTTGGTAGTTTCGAATAATTGTTATACCTTTGCACTCGCAATCAAAAACAAGGGCGTTTAGCTCAGCTGGTTTAGAGCATCTGCCTTACAAGCAGAGGGTCGGCGGTTCGAATCCGTCAACGCCCACTTCCTTTAAGACTCGTATTCTTACAAGAATGCGAGTCTTTTGTTTTTTTTAGCTTTAGTTTTTATATCAAGTTATCAAGCTATATCATGCAATAAGGTTTTAATTATCATCTTTTTGATATTTTATCATATCAATTGTTGGAATATCACGATAAATGATTAACTTTGCAGGCGTATTAATACACACACATTATTATATATATAAAGTTATGAATCTCGATTTGTTGACCGCCATCTCACCTATAGATGGACGTTACAGAGGCAAGACAGAGCCATTGGCTGATTATTTCTCAGAGTATGCACTAATACGCTATCGTGTCCGCGTGGAAATAGAATATTTCATCACGCTCTGCGAATTGCCATTGCCACAGTTGGCTTCGTTTGACAAGGGCTTGTTCGAAAGCCTGCGCAACATTTACCGCAATTTTGATGAGAATTGCGCACAACGTGTGAAGGATATCGAAAAGGTTACAAACCACGACGTTAAGGCCGTGGAGTATTTTATTAAGGAAGAGTTTGACAAGATTGGCAATCTCGAAGCTTATAAGGAGTTCATACACTTTGGACTTACTTCTCAGGATATCAACAACACCAGCGTACCTTTGTCTATAAAGGAGGCTTTGGAAAATGTCTTCATTCCACAGGTTGAGGAACTTATCGCTCAGTTGCAGGAGTATGCTGACGAGTGGAAGGATGTGCCTATGTTGGCAAAGACTCATGGTCAGCCAGCTTCGCCTACACGCTTGGGCAAGGAGATTATGGTATTCGTTTACCGATTGACAGAGCAGTTGGAGTCGTTGAAGGCTTGCAAGATGACTGCTAAGTTCGGTGGCGCTACTGGTAACTATAATGCTCATCATGTGGCTTATCCTCAGTACGACTGGAAGGCTTTCGGCAACAAGTTTGTTAGCGAGAAGCTTGGCTTGGAGCGCGAGCAGTATACTACTCAGATTAGCAACTACGACCACTTGGGTAGTGTGTTTGATGCTATTCGCCGTATCAATACCATCATCATCGACCTCGACCGCGACTTCTGGATGTATATCTCTATGGAGTATTTCAAGCAGAAAATTAAGGCTGGCGAAGTTGGTTCGAGCGCAATGCCTCACAAGGTAAACCCTATCGACTACGAGAATAGCGAGGGCAACCTCGGCATAGCTAATGCTATATTGCAGTTCTTGGCACAGAAGTTGCCTGTTAGCCGTTTGCAGCGCGACCTTACCGACTCTACTGTATTGCGTAATGTTGGTGTGCCATTGGGACACAGCGTTATCGCCATCCAGAGCACATTGAAGGGATTGCGTAAGCTTATCCTCAACGAGGAGAAACTACAGAAAGACCTCGACGATACTTGGGCTGTAGTGGCTGAGGCTATTCAGACTATATTGCGCCGTGAGGCTTATCCTCATCCTTATGAGGCTTTGAAGGCTTTGACACGCACAAATGCTAAGATGACAGAAGAGACTATTCACAATTTCGTAAAGACTCTCAACGTTAGCGACAGCGTAAAGGCTGAGATTATGGCTATCACACCAAGCAACTACACAGGTATCTAATTCGGCCTTTGAAGAGAATTAAAAGGTTGACAAAAGAAAAAGGTAAATAAAGAATTATTGAAAGTGAAAGGGAAGGGAAATCCCGAGGTCCTGATCATTAACTCATATAAGAAAACTATAATTTATTAACCAAATGGCCGTGAGGCTAAACTTTTAACAAAACAAAGATTACATTATGGATTCAGAAATGGAAAACAAGTCACAAGACTTCTCTGCTCAGCAGAGTGACAATAGCCGTGAGGGCTACAAGCCAGTAGGCTATCAGAGAGATTATCGCGCAGGAGGTAGACCTCAGCGCCCACGTATTCATGCACAGAGAACATACTCATCAGGAACAGGAAGAACAGAAGAAGGCGGATTCCGTCCTGAAGGATTTGGAACAGCTTTACAGAGTGGTGATCAGCCACGTCAGGGCGGCTATCAGCCTCGCCAGGGTGGTTATCAGCAGCGTCAGGGCGGTTACCAGCAGCGTCCTCGTACAGGCGGTTATCAGCCACGATATAATAATGGTGGCGATCAGGAAGGTGGCTATCAGCCACGTCAGGGTGGTTACCAGCCACGTCAGGGCGGCTATCAGCCTCGCCAGGGTGGTTATGGTCAGCCTCGCCAGAGTGGCTACGGACAGCAGCGCCAGGGCGGTTATGGTCAGCCTCGCCAGGGTGGCTACGGACAGCAGCGCCAGGGCGGTTATGGTCAGCAGCGCCAGGGTGGCTACGGTCAGCAGCGCCAGGGTGGTTACGGTCAGCAGCGTGGCGGCTATGGTCAGCAACGTGGTGGCTATGGTATGCGTACTCCAGGCTACGATCCAAGTGCTAAGTATAGCATGAAGAAGCGTATCGAATATAAGGAGACCCATATTGATCCAAACGAGCCAATTCGTTTGAACAAATATCTTGCTAATGCTGGTGTATGCTCACGCCGTGAGGCTGATGACTTCATCCAGGCAGGAGTAGTAACAGTAAACGGACAGGTTGTTACAGAGTTGGGTACAAAAGTATTGCGTGGTGACGAGGTTAAGTTCCACGATCAGCCTGTAACATTGGAGAAGAAGGTTTACGTGTTGCTCAACAAACCAAAGGATTATGTTACTACAAGCGACGATCCACAGCAGCGTAAGACCGTTATGGATCTCGTTAAAGATGCTTGCCCAGAGCGTATCTACCCAGTAGGTCGCTTGGACCGCAACACAACAGGTGTGCTCCTTCTCACCAACGATGGCGAGATGGCAAGCAAGCTTACACATCCTAAATTCTTGAAGAAGAAGGTTTACCATGTATATCTCGACAAGAACGTTACTATGCACGACATGCAGCAGATTGCTTCTGGTATAGAGCTTGAGGATGGCGAGATACAAGCAGACGCTATCGAATATGCTGACGACCATGACAAGAGCCAGGTTGGCATCGAAATTCATAGCGGTAAGAACCGTATCGTGCGTCGTATCTTCGAAAGCCTTGGCTATCGTGTTACAAAGCTCGACCGCGTACAGTTCGCAGGTTTGACAAAGAAGAACCTTCGTCGTGGCGACTGGCGCTTCCTCACAGAGCAGGAAGTAGACATGCTACGCATGGGTGCTTATGAATAATGTTTAATGAGTAATGTTTAATGTTTACTTGATTGTTGATACCGCTTGTAGTTATAATGCATGATATCAGCATGAGGGTTGCATTAAACATTACTCTTTCTCTATAAACATTAAACAATAAACAATAATCATTATTAAATAATGGAAAACGTAAAAAGAACTAAAGTCGTTGACTTGCTCAAGAGCACAGCCTACGGCTCAATCGTGAATGTAAAGGGATGGGTGCGCACTCATCGTAGTAGCAAAGCAGTCGATTTTATCGCTCTTAACGATGGTTCTACTATTAATAATATTCAGATAGTAGTCGACCCATCAAAGGTTGATGAAAATCAGTTGAAGCAGATTACTACTGGTGCTTGTATCAGCGTTGTTGGTACTTTGGTAGAAAGCCAGGGACAGGGACAGAGCGTTGAGGTGCAATGCGAAAGCATCGAAATCTACGGTCTTTGCGGTAGCGACTATCCTATGCAGAAGAAGGGACAGAGCTTCGAGTATATGCGTCAGTATGCTCACCTCCGTCTCCGTACAAACACCTTTGGTGCGGTGATGCGTATTCGCCACAACATGGCAATGGCTATCCACACCTACTTCCATGAGCATGGATATTTCTATTTCAATACTCCTCTCATCACCGCAAGCGACTGCGAGGGTGCTGGTCAGATGTTCCAGGTAACAACAAAGAACCTCTACAACCTTAAGAAGACTGAGGATGGCAAGATTGACTATTCTGATGATTTCTTCGGCAAGCAGACTTCGTTGACTGTTTCTGGTCAGTTGGAAGGCGAGCTTGGTGCTACTGCACTTGGCGCTATCTACACCTTCGGTCCTACATTCCGTGCAGAGAACAGTAACACTCCACGCCACTTGGCAGAGTTCTGGATGGTTGAGCCAGAGGTTGCTTTCCTGGATATGGACGGTTTGATGGAACTTGAGGAAGACTTCATCAAGTATTGTATCCGTTGGGCACTCGACAACTGTAAGGACGATCTTGCTTTCTTGAACAAGATGATCGACAAGGGCTTGATAGCTCGTCTTGAGGGTGTATTGAATTCAGACTTCGTTCACCTTCCATATACCGAGGGTATCCGCATTCTTCAGGAGGCTATTGCCAATGGTAAGAAGTTTGAATTCCCATGCGAGTGGGGCGACGACTTGGCATCAGAGCACGAGCGCTTCTTGGTAGAGGAGCACTTCAAGCGTCCTGTTATCATGACCAACTATCCTAAGGCTATCAAGGCTTTCTATATGAAGATAGACGAGGAGGAGAGCGGCTTCGGTGGCAAGAGCGGTCAGACCGTTCAGGGTACCGACGTATTGTTCCCAAAGATTGGTGAGATTATTGGTGGTTCGGTTCGTGAGGAAAGCTACGATAAGCTTATGGGCGAGATCGAGTCGCGCAATATCCCAATGAAGGATATGAACTGGTATCTCGATACTCGTAAGTATGGTTCATGCCCACATGCAGGTTTCGGTCTCGGCTTCGAGCGTTTGATTCTCTTCGTAACAGGTATGCAGAACATCCGCGACGTAATCCCATTCCCACGTACTCCAAAGAACGCTGAGTTCTAATCAATAAATCATAAACTTTAAAAAGGTGATGCATCTATTCTGATGTATCACCTTTTTTAGTTCGTGTCCAATAATATCTGTTAGCCAAGATATTTGTTTCATTCAGCTATTTTTATTTTTGCTTACTTGCTTCTTTCTTCAATAATGTAATTCGGCTTGTCTGGTTTTGCTACACAGTTTGTTATCAAATCAATAGACCATCCGATTAAACCTCCGATTAATATATTGCCCCATGTCCATGAATTTATTTTCTTTTGTAATACGACATCTCGGTAATCTTTAGTTTCAGATTGGATTTTAATTCGTTGTCCATCTATTTTATGTCGGTCAACTTGTACAGTGTATGGAAGTGTGACATTAGGGTAGGTTTGTTTCTCGGTGATAATGGTTACAGGGTCTTTTGTATCTCCATCAATAGTTATTTTTGGATTTCCCCCTGCAACAATTGTAGCACAAGAAGTTAAGGTTAAAACGCATGCTGCAGAAAATAGAATACTTTTTTTCATATGTTTTATTATTTTTTAGTTTGTGTCTATACCAGCTTCAAACCTTCTGGCGATATGGTGATAAGGCGGCGCTTGTATAGGTCGCCAACAGCCTTCTTGAAGGTCTTCTTGCTCACTTGGAAAGTGTGCTTGATATCTTCGGCATCGCTCTTGTCGCCAAGAGGACAGAAGCCATTGTTGTCTTGAAGATAGGCGAGAAGAGTGTCGGCAAAGTCGGTAGTTAGCTTACGGCCTGTAGGCTGAAGCGTGATGTCGAGCTTTCCGTCTGGACGCACATTATCTATATATGCAGTCATCTTGTCGCCTGTGGTGATGAATTTGAATATCTGGTCTTCGTATACCAATCCTGGGAATTTGTTCTCGACGATGACCTTGAAGCCGAGGTCAGTCTTCTGCCATACCATAATCTCTACAGGTTGTCCGTGCTTATATTGTGGTTGTTCCTCAGAGAAATAGCGTTCTATCTTTGCCGAAGCTACCATACGATAAGAGTCTTCGTCCATATGGATGTGAACGATATACTTGTTGCCAATCTCCATCTTCTTCTTTTGCTCACGGAAAGGGCAGAAGATATCTTTCATCACTCCCCAGTTGAGGAATGCGCCATATTCATTTACCCAAGAACATTCGAGATATGCAAATTCGTCAGCCTTGGCAATAGGTGTCTCGGTAGTAGCGATGAGACGTTCGTCTTGGTCGAGATAGAGGAAACACTCAATCTCGTCGCCAACCTTTGTGCCTTCTGGTACATACTTCTTCGGCATTAATATGTCGCCCTCGCGACCGCCATCGAGGAATATGCCGAAAGTCTCCTCGTTGTTGAAAGCATGAGGGTTAGGACGCTTAGCTTCCTTGATAACCTTCAGTTTGTTGAAATCGCCTAATTTTAGTTCTGCCATAAAAATATATTATTCTAAATGGTTTCTTCTGTAGTGAGTGTGCGCTCTTCTGATATAAGACCATCCTTCATGTGTATGGTACGGTCGGTAGTTGCTGCCAACGACTCATCGTGAGTAACGATGACGAAAGTTTGTCCGAACTTGTCTCTTAGGTCGAAGAATAGCTGATGTAGCTCTGCTTTGTTCTTGGAGTCAAGACTTCCCGAAGGTTCGTCGGCAAGGATTACAGCAGGCTTATTAACCAAAGCTCTTGCCACAGCCACACGTTGCTTTTCACCTCCCGATAGTTCGTTAGGCTTATGACCTGCTCTATCTTCCAATCCCATAAACTTGAGCAGTTCCATAGCCCTTTCCTTAGCTTCCGACTGACTTGTGCCTGCAATGAAAGCAGGAATCATGATGTTTTCGAGAGCTGTAAACTCTGGCAAGAGCTGATGAAACTGGAATACGAAGCCAAGGTGGCGATTGCGGAAGTCGCTAAGCTTAGCCTTCGACAGATTGCTAACATCAATACCATCTATAACGATGCTGCCGCTATCTGGCTTGTCGAGAGTTCCGATAATCTGCAATAAGGTTGTCTTGCCGGCACCACTTGGACCAACAATGCTCACAATCTCACCTTTATTAATATGTAGGTCTATACCTTTCAGTACCTGTAAAGAGCCGAAGCTCTTGGTGATATTCTTAATGTCTATCATAATTTCTTGATTAATCTAATCTTTCTATATATCCAATCTTGCAGTTCGTCGTATGCAGAACGTTCCTCTGTATGCTGCGACTGTGCGAAAGTCATTGTCTCCATTTGTTCGCCAAACTGGTCAGGGAATATTATCATGAGGTTTTTGCCATTGAAGTATTTTGTTATCTCCTCAGGCAAACGGTCGAGAGCCGTTTTGTATGATACTGTTCCCTTACGTGCTGTTACCACCACAAACATATGATCTTGTGATATAGTAGAAGCCAACATTGGCAGTTCGCTCCAATGCTCCATCTCCTCATAGTCGGCTCTTAGTTCGTTATGCTTATTGGTGATAAACTGCTTGATAAGCTCCTGAGTGTCTTTGCGGCTATGGAATGTGATGCGGCATTCCAGATTCTTAGCCATACGAGCCAAACGTTCAAGCCAACGATAGAAGCCTGGCTCATATTGTGCTCTTGATGGTACTGCCACCTGTATTTTTCTGATTGTTGTCAATGGCTGATGCAGACGAGCCATAATAATCTGGCGGTTAAGACCATTGAACAAGCTTTGATGGAATTCGCCCCAGAATTTATTAGATACTTCTGCATGCATGTGCATACCGATGAGAATCTCTGAAGCCTGAAATTCCTTAAATGCATGCTTGATACCGTTGGCAATATTGGCAGCAATGCGCACCTGTGTTTGCATCTTGACATCAGAGCCAGCGGCATATTGCTGAACCTGATGCAATATCTTCTGTCCTAAAGCCTGATTCTGTCTCATCTTGGCATCATCATATACCACATTCAGACCCACCAAACCGCGATTGAGTTTTTGGTTTCTCATCAGTATGGCAAGATTTATCAAGCGGTTTGCATACTCAGGATATTTCACAGGCACGAGAATCTTCTCGTCGTCATTCTCTGGTTCTTCCTCGTGTGCAAACTCTTTGTCGCGTAGAATGATTCTCTGTGCAGCATTTTCTGTCACCATAGTAGAAATGATGCAAGTGAAGAGAATCATCATTACCACACCATTAAGCATGCTATCGTCGACAAGATATTTACCAGGAGCAATCTCAATCTTCATACCCACCATCACCATAGCAATAGCACCAGCAGCATGGGCTGAGGTAAGACCAAACATCATGCGCCCCGACGACCAAGGCATGCGGAATGAGAAACAAGCTAAGTAGGCTGCAATAGCCTTGCCCACAGTTCCAAATACCACAATCAGGAATACCACCCATAGTATGTTGCCCCCATTGAATAGCAATCTCACATTGATGAGCATACCCACACCAATAAGGAAATAAGGTATAAACAAGGCATTGCCAATAAACTCTATGCGGTTCATCAATGGCGATACCGGAGGAATATAGCGGTTGAGGATAAGACCAGCAAAGAAAGCACCCGATATACCATTGACGCCCACAGCCTCGGCAAGAGCTGCACTCATAAAGAGCATAGCCATGACAAAGATAAACTGCATGACAGCATCAGAATATCTGCGCAAAAAACATCTTGTTAGTCGCGGTACTATCAGCGATAGCACACCACAATAAATAATAATCTTAGCAACAAACCATGCCCAAAACATGATGCCACTATTGCCAGCATGCGCATTCTCTATTGCTGATAATATAATGAGCGAAGTAAGCAATGAAATCATAGATGCTCCAACGCTTAGCGTAACACTCGGCTTGCGCTGCAGACCATATCTGCCTACGATAGGGTAGGCGATGAGAGTGTTGGAAGCCATGATACATCCCAATATCAATGAAGCCATGATGGAATATTTCAGCATGCTAACACTCATCACGAATGTTAAGCCAAACGGAATGAAACACGTTAATGCACCATATATCAGCATTCGCTTCACATTCTTCTTTACTCCCTCCATATCCATCTCGAGTGCAGCAAGGAACATGATGTAATAAAGTCCCACGTTGCCAAACAGCTCGAACGAGTCGTCGCGATTAAGAATGTTGAAACCATATTTGCCTATGAGGACACCTGCCAATACCATGCCTATGATGTGAGGAATTCGGAGCTTACCCATAATGATAGGAGCAGAGAGAATTATCAGCATCACGACAAAGAAAATCAGAGTCGGGTTAGTAATTGGAAAATATGTAGCAATATCGGGCATAAGTCTTGTCGTTGATTAGTTAGTATGCTGCAATATTATGCGAGGCTTAAACCCCACAAACAGCAAAAATATTGGAAAGCTATGCATTCCACCTGCAAAGTTGCAAAAAAATATTGGATTTCTGACATAATTCGTTGAAATTTAATGGTTAATTGCACTAAAAGTTGTAATTTTGCCCCATAATTTCACATTTTATTAATATAAACAGGTAATTATGAAAGTAGCAATTGTTGGTGCAAGTGGTGCAGTAGGACAGGAATTCCTTCGCATTCTTGCAGAGAGAGAATTCCCTATTGACGAATTGGTGTTGTTTGGTTCTGAGCGTAGCGCTGGCCGAAAGTACACCTTTAAGGGTAAGGAATATGAAGTGAAACTATTGCAACACAATGACGATTTCAAGGATGTCGATATAGCTTTCACCTCTGCAGGTGGCGGCACAAGCAAGGAGTTTGCCGAGACTATCACCAAGTATGGTGCTGTGATGATCGACAATTCAAGTGCATTCCGTATGGACGCTGATGTGCCATTGGTAGTGCCTGAGGTTAATGCAGAGGATGCGTTGACACGTCCACGTGGTATCATCGCAAATCCAAACTGTACCACCATTATGATGGTAGTAGTGTTGCAGCCTATTGAGAAGCTCTCACACATCAAGCGCATTCATGTATCAAGCTATCAGAGTGCAAGTGGTGCTGGTGCTGCTGCTATGGCAGAACTTCAGCAGCAGTATAAGGAACTTGTAGAAACTGGCGAGGTAAAGACCATCTCAAAGTTCCCACATCAGTTGGCATACAACGTAATCCCACAGATTGACGTTATGACCGATACCGACTATACTAAGGAAGAGATGAAGATGTATAACGAGACACGCAAGATTATGCATAGCGATGTTCGCACAAGTGCTACCTGCGTTCGCGTATCTTCACTTCGTTCACACTCAGAGTCTGTATGGATGGAAACCGAGCAACCTTTGACAGTTGATGAAGTTCGCAAGGCTCTGGCTGTTGCTCCTGGCGTAACTCTCGAGGACGATCCTCAGAACTATGTATATCCAATGCCTCTTGAGAGCGCAGGCAAGGATGATGTATATGTTGGTCGTGTACGCAAGGATCTTGCCACCGATAACGGTATCACCCTCTGGCTCACAGGCGACCAAATTCGCAAGGGTGCAGCTCTTAATGCTGTTCAGATTGCAGAATATCTTATCAAAGTAGGAAACGTAAAATAATCCTATAACCCCATGAAGGAACCAAGTCCATGTGACATGATCTTGGTTCCTTTTTCTTCGGCTAACAACTAACCATATATTTATTAACCATTCATGACTGACATTCTTACCAATTATCAGCCAATAACTCTTGAGGAAATGAGCGGTATACGACTTATGAATCGTACAGATACTAAGTTCGTTACCAATATCGCCACGCTACGGAAGCTCTTGAAGCTTGCCGTATGGCAATATCGTGCCCAAGAGATTGAAGGCAAACGGCAGGCAAGATACTACACCATGTATTTCGATACTCCTGATATGCAGATGTACACTTGTCATCATTCCGGTCATGCCAACCGCCAGAAGCTGAGAATAAGAAGCTATGTGGATAGTGGGCTTAACTTCCTTGAGGTGAAGACAAAGAATAACCATAAGCGCACACGCAAGAAGCGCACCACTATGTTCGACTTCGACCCTCTTGCTCCTGCTCGCAATATAGCTTTCGATAGCCATGACGATAACTTCAAGGAGTATGATTGTTTTCTGAGAGAAAACCTTTGGTATAAGCCTGAAATAATGGAAGAGGCTATAGAGAATAGATTTAATCGCATCACACTTGTCAATAATAACAAGACAGAGCGACTCACTATCGATACCGACATCTGTTTCCATAATATCCATACAGGCAACGATTGTTCGCTACCCGAGCTTGCTATCATAGAGCTTAAGCGTGATGGACTTGTGCCTTCGCCTATCCTTGCGTTGCTCAACGAACTCCGTATAAAGCCCCTTGGCTTTAGCAAATATTGCATAGGCACAGCACTCACCAATCCCGACATACGCCAAAATAGGTTTAAGCAGCGTCTGCATGCTTTGGAGAAGTTAGCTGCTGTAAATAAAGAATTATAAAAATAATATTTCTAATAACCTACCTTTAATAAACAATTTATTTCAACATGGATATTTTCTCACTATCTATTTCTGAGCCATTCGTGGCTATGCTTATTCGACTATTTGTTTGCATAGTTGTAAACCTCGTTATAGTTGACCGCCTGTATTATAAGAAGAGTCGCCGTCGTGATTTCTATTTCACATTCATGCTTATATCCCTGGCGATATTCTTCTTGGTATTCTTCATGATATTCGTTTTGGAAGATATGAAGGCAAAGACAAGTATCGGTATTGGTATCGGACTCTTCGGTATCTTCAGTATCATGCGCTATCGTACCGATGCTATGCCTGTTCGCGAGATGACATATCTCTTCGTGATAATCTCTCTTTCGGTAGTTAACGCCATAGCTGCATCGGTTTCTATAGTGGAATTGCTTGTCACAAACATTATTGTTGTTGATGCTATCTGGTTGTGCGAACATCGGTTGAAGCTTGAGCCAAGCAAGCTTGTGCAATACGACCGTCTGGAACTTATCAAGCCTGACCGTAGTGAAGATTTGAAAGCAGATCTTGAGATGCGCCTTGGCTTGAAGGTTAGAAAAGTTGAAGTAGGAGCCATAGATATGCTTAGAGATATGGCTGTGCTCAGAGTTTACTACGATGCAAATACCGTGAGCAATACTGTAGACGAGAAAATGAAGCTCAATCGTGCCGACCTTGTAGAGGTTTAGTTATTATCCTTAGTTATTAATACACTAATAATTTATATATGATCAGAAAAACATTATATCTTTTGGCAATGATAATGTTGCCACTAATGTCGTTTGCTCAGAGCGACGACTTCGGTGTTTGGACTTCTATAAGTGCAGACAAGAAAGTGAATAAAAAGATTAGCGTAGGCATAGAGGCAGAGATGCGCACTCGTGACAACTCCGAGAAGATAGACCGTTGGAGCTTTGGCGTAGAAGCTCAGTATAAGCTAACCAAATGGTTGAAGGCAAGTGTGGGTTATTCTCTGTTAGATGATAACAACTACAAGATAACTTACAAGGCTTCAAACGGTGCACCTAACAAGCTTGCTGAATATTGGGGTGTGCGCCATAGATTTAATGTGTCGCTTACTGCAAGCCAGAAGTTTGGCAACTTCCAAGTGTCGCTTCGCGAGCGTTGGCAATACACTTATCGTCCAGAGAAAACCATCGACCAACGTTGGGATTTCGATGATGACGAGTATGACGGTAAGGCAAAGACATATAGCGGACGTGGCAAGAACATCATGCGAAGCCGTGTGCAAATAAGCTATGATATTCCTAATAGCCATTTCGAACCATACGTTAGTGCTGAGATGTATAACGGATGGTCGGTAGAGAAAATGAGATATACAGCAGGCGTAGATTGGAAAATCAACAAGAAGCATGCTGTCGGAGCATACTATCTCTACCAAGCTGTTCACGACGATGACGACGACAACGAGCCAAACCTTCATATCCTTGGCTTGGAGTATAAGTTCAAGTTCTGATAATCAAGTGTGGGTATAAGTAGAATTATATAATAAAGCCCGATAAGTTGCTAATCAATGCAACTTATCGGGCTTCTTACTATTTGAAAGTTATAGTTTTATTTCGCAGCTATGCACTCAACCTCTACGAGGGCACCCTTAGGAAGATCCTTAACGGCAACAGCTGAACGGCCAGGATATGGAGCTGAGAAGAATTCGGCATAAACCTCGTTCATAGCGCCAAAGTTAGCCATGTCTGAAAGGAATACTGTTGTTTTTACTACGTGAGCCAAGTCGGTGCCTGCAGCTTCGAGAATGCTCTTTGCATTGGTAAGACTCTGGCGAGTCTGCTCCTTGATGCCACCCTCTGGGAAGTTACCTGTTGCTGGGTCGATAGGAAGCTGACCAGATGCAAATACAAAACCGTTAGCCTCAATAGCCTGGCTGTAAGGACCGATGGCTGCAGGAGCCTTTTCTGTGTTTATTGCTTTCATTGTGATACGTTTTTATTATAGTTATACATTAATATTGTAAGAATACTGCAAACTTACTCAAAAATCCTTTGATAAACGACTATTTCTGCAAAAAGATGATGTTGTAGTATCTTTTTCTTATCCTTTCTTTCAACAATCAGAAAAAAAGAGTTAATTTTGTCAGCAATATATTACTAACACACTAACACTTACAAATTATGGAAACAAAAATCACCACTTTACCTCAGCTGTCGTTTGCAGAGGCTGTGAAACTAAACTTTGCTCGTATTACTGATTTCAGAGGTCGCTCTCGTCGCTCTGAATTGTGGTGGAACTATCTGATGTATGTCATTCTAACATTTTGCCTTTCATTGCTCTTGGGTAATGGCAATTTGATATTACTTGCCATCATTTCGTTAATTCTTCAGTTGGCAATTGTTCCTGTCACCATCCGTCGTATGCACGACCGTGGACATAGTGGTATTTGGGTTGTAGCAGCAGTTTTGTTGGGTGTAGCATCTAATGCTTATGGCTTTATGTCGGGATTGACAACTCCTGGAGCTCTTACACCAGAAGAAATAATGGAAGTTGTTTCTACTCCTACATTTATCGGGCTTACAATAGCAAGTGGTATTGTTCAGCTGATTATCTTTATCTTTGCTGTTATGGATGGCACCAAGGGTGAGAATAAATATGGCGCTTCAACAAAATATATTGTTGAAACATTAGCTGAGGCTGCAGAATAATAACAACCTTTTTTGCGAGTAGCCTTATGTGCTTATGCGACTATTCGCATGTGCTTATACGACTACTCTCATTGGCTTATGCGAATAGTCGCATAAGCCAATGAGAGTAGTCGCATTTTTTTATCTGTCTTTATTAGCTTTTCTTCTCCTAAGAATCTTTATTTTCCCAAGAATCGGGTGGTGACATATTCCACAAAGGCATCCTTATAGTTGTCGCCTATTGGCAGATATGTTTCCTCGTCCATGATTACTCGATTCTTGTTTACCTCCTGTATCTTTTTGAGGTTTATGATATAAGAGCGGTGTATGCGCATGAAATACGAAGGCATACATTCCTCGATTTTCTTTAGCGCCAGCAATACCGTGATAGGTTTCTTGCCTTCGATATAGAACTTCTGATATTCGCTCATGCTCTCTATGTAGCGAATATCGCTAAAGGCAATCTTCATAATCTTCTTGTCGGTTTTTATGAACACCGTGTCGTCTTCGTCGGTAATCTTAGCCTTTGGTATTACAGCCATTTCGTATCTTTGTTTCACCCTCAAGGCAGCACGTCTGAATTCGTCCATGCCGAAAGGTTTTAGCAGATAGTCGGCAGCATCAACCTTGAAACCATCGATGGCATATTCTGATGAGGCTGTGGTAAACACCACGATAGGAGTCACGGGCAACGACTTTATAAAGTCCATACCATTGATGTCGGGCATTATGATGTCGCAGAATATGGCATCCACCTCTTCTTTCTCCATTATTTCCTTAGCCTCTACTGCGCTTTGGCATTTGCCCACAAGCTGCAAGAAAGGAGTGCTCTCTATGTAATTGGCAAGTTGCTGAAGAGCCAATGGCTCGTCGTCGATAGCTATGGTTCTAATCATAATCTTACTCTTTGTTTATTGTTCGTATTTGTATTCTCAAGTGGTAGCAACAGTCTTACCTTGTAGTTGTCTTCAGTATCTTTTATGTCGATATGATATCTGTCGCCGTATATTAGTTCGAGGCGATTTTTTACGTTTCTTAGTCCGATGCCACCGTCTAAATCTTTCTCTTTTGCGCCATCTTTGCGTTTAGAGTTTTTACAAGTAAAGAGTATAAACTCGTTGTTGTGGCACCTTAGTGTCATGTCGATATTCGAAGGCGACTTATAGCTCACTCCATGTTTGAAAGCATTTTCGGCAAATATTGCCAATATCAATGGCGCTATGCCTTTTTGGCTTGTCATGGCAGGAAAGTCGGTATTTACCTTTACCATACCCGTAAACCTCATCTTCATCAGCGCGATATAGTTTTGCAAGAATTGCACCTCGTCGCTTAGCGGACTTATGTTGGTGTCGCCATCATATAATATATGTCGCATCAGCTTCGAGAGTTCAACTATCGACTTCTTTGCCTTTTCGGGGTCTATGTCTACCAGCGCATGTATGTTGTTTAGGGTGTTCATGAAGAAGTGTGGACTTATCTGGTATCTCAGATAGTTGAGCCTTTGCTTCAGGTTCTCCTTCTCTAATTGCTGCATGCGGTTGCGGTCTTTGTCTGCCTTATAGTATAGCTTCACACCGAGGTTCATACCCATGAGGAATATCAAAGCCAAAGTGTTTGTAAGCTCTGCTGGTCCTATAAAAGGGCGTGGCTCTTTGAATTGTGGCCTTGGTCTATCATCGAACTGTGGCCTTGGCCTATCATCGCGAAAATTATCAGCTTTGTAATACCTTTGCATCATAGGCATCTCAGCTCTTGGTCTGTGCCGTTGTTGTTCATGCATTATTGGTCTTATCCAACTTTGCAATGCGATAAATGCAACCACCAATATCAAAATAGAACATACATAGCGCCATGTCTGCTGCTTGTATAGTAGCATTGGTGCCAATAGGAAGTTGTGAACAAGAAATGCTACGAAGTACATTGCTAATATTTCCTCGATGTGCATGATAGTCCACCAGTCTATATCAAGATTGCTATTTGATGAGGCATGAATAATCAATATCAGCATGGGAGTGCTGAATAGCAGTAACCACATAGCTATATATGTGACATTCTCTTGCTTTATATTTATCGTTGGCATCCTTATATTATTGTCGTTTTGTAATAATAACGTATAGTAAGCCTTCTTTATTGTGGTTTTTAGTTTAGTTTTTGGCTAAATACCTAAGAATTTGTCCAATAAATCTTACTGAATGATAAATAGTTGAATAAAAATACTAACTTTGCGATATAAAACCGAATAACAGATATTTTTAACGACCTAATAATTATCCTGATTATGATAAAGCATTTGTTGCCAGCACTTCTGCTCATGGCTTCTTCTGCCATCTGCGTAGCCCAGCAACCCAAAGTTTCTTGGGATGCGCATAGCCTTATTATGGATGGCCATAGAGTGATGCCTGTGATGGGCGAGATACATTATTCTCGTATTCCTGAAGCCGAATGGGCTAAGGAGATAAAGAAGATGAAAGAGGGTGGGGTAACGATGATAGCCACCTATGTGTTCTGGAATCATGTAGAAGAACAAGAAGGCATCTTCAACTGGAGTGGACAGCGCGACCTTCGTCATTTCATAGAGCTTTGTGCCAAGGAGGATATTCCTGTGGTGTTGCGTCTTGGTCCTTTCTGCCATGGCGAAGTACGCAATGGCGGTATTCCCGACTGGGTGTTCACCAAGGGATGCAAGACTCGCGATGACAACCCTGTCTTTATGTCTTATGTGAAGAAGCTCTATCGCCAGATATTCGCACAAGTGCAAGGATTGCAATGGAAAGATGGTGGTCCGCTAATTGCTGTGCAGTTTGACAACGAGCAACGTAATGGTGCCTACCTCATGGCTTTGAAGAAGATAGCCCTCGAAATAGGCTACGACCTACCGTTCTATACTCGCACAGGATGGCCTGCACTCACTCGCCCTGTACCTTTTGGCGAGATGCTTCCTTTGTTTGGCGACTATGCCGACGGCTTCTGGGAGCGTAGCATCAAGGAGGGGGCTGGTGCCTATTATAAAGCTTTCAACTTCAAAGCCTTCCGCAGTTCTACAGCCATCGCTACCGACCAATTTGGCACTCAAAAGGCTGAAACCGCTAAGGGCGACAACGATTATCCTTATTTCACTTGCGAACTTGGTGGCGGTATGGCTACAGCCTATCATCGTCGACCATTCGTATATCCTGAGGATGCCTACTCTATGGCTATAGTGAAACTCGGAAGTGGTAGCAACTTGCTGGGATACTATATGTATCATGGTGGCACAAACCCTGAGGGCTTGACTACGCTAAATGAAAACCAGCGTACCCAAGCTACCAATTATAACGATATGCCTGTGAAGACCTACGACTTCCAGGCTCCACTTGGTGAGTTCGGACAACCATACGACCATTATTTCTTGCTTCGAAAGCTCCACCTCATGATGCACGACTATGCCGAGACTCTTGCTCCTATGGATCCTACCTTCCCTTGCTCGCAAGATATCAAGCAGGGCGACGATAGCCATCTCCGTTGGTCGTATCGTGCGCAGGGCGATAGTGGCTTTGTCTTCGTTAATAACTACGAGCGCCTGCAGACTATCTCTGCCAAGAAGAATGTGCAATTCAAGGTTGCCAACCTCACCTTCCCACAGCGTCCTATCACTATCCCTGCCAATACCTCTTGTATCTTCACCTTCGGTATCGACGGTATGCGATACGCTACAGCCCAGCCTGTGGCTCGCCGTGATGGTAGGGTTTATCTACAGCAGATACCAGGCATTCCTGTAGAGATTGCTATGAAGAATGGCAAGATATTGCGTAATGTAAAACCACGTGGCATTGAGCGTCCTGTGGTTGGCAACATCTATCTTCTCACTCCTCAAGATGCCAACACCCTGTTCTATGAAGATGAAGTAAGAGCAGATATCTATCTTAATGCGAGCATCGAGAAGATAAAAGAGGCGTCGACAACACCTCGCCATATCTCTATCGGAGCACAGAAGGTTGCCGAGGCTCCTACTGATGCCGACTTCGACAATGCTGCCGTTTATCGCATACAAGTAGCACCCGAAGCTGGCACCAAGTTCCATCGTCTGCTTCGCATTGACTATCGTGGCGATGTAGCCCGACTCTATGCCAACGGTAAGCTCATTGCCGACAACTTCTATAATGGTCGCCCTTTCCTCTATGGTCTGTGGCGCCTGCCTGCAGGTTGTACCGAGCTTGAGCTTCGCATCCTTCCTTTGCAGCCAAATATGCCTATCTACTTCCCTCGCGAAGCCGATACCACCCCAGGCGAAACAGCAAAGGTTTGCATCGAGTAGCCACCCAGACTTCCCCTGCGGTTAGCTTTCCCTTCCCTTTTTCCTCTCGCCCCTTCCCCTTTACCCAATCAAAAAAAATAAAAACAAAAAAAATGAATATATCCCATCTATTCTCATCTCATCGCGGAGCCTCGTTGCTCCTTTCTCTCTTCCTTGCCGTTTCCGCTTCTGCCCAGCGTAGCCTCGACCTCGCAGGCTCTTGGACCATGGCAGACGGCAAGAAGGCTAACCTCCCTGGTTCTATGCTCACCAACGACCTTGGCGACGAAGTAACCATCGACACCAAGTGGACAGGCAGCCTCTACGACTCCTCGTTCTATTACAACCCCTACATGGCCAAATATCGCGAGGCCGGCAAGATGAAGTTTCCTTTCTTCCTCACTCCTCGTCGTCACTATGTAGGCGAAGCTTGGTATGAGCGTACCATCAGCATACCTCGCCAATGGAAAAAGGGTAGGGTGGAGCTTTACCTTGAGCGCCCACATATCGAAACCACAGTCTACGTAAATGGCAAGCTCGCAGGTCGCGACTCGTCGCTCTCTGTGCCTCATAGCTTCGATATCACACAGCTCGTGCTGTTTGGTAAAGACAACCAGATAAAAATCCGCGTGTATAATGGTATCGAGAATGTGTGCGTAGGACAAGATTCGCATAGCGTTACCGACCAAACGCAGGGCAACTGGAATGGTATTGCTGGCGACATCCGACTAATCTCTCATCCTAAGGCTTATATCTCTAATCTCCAGGTATATCCTAATCTCGAAGCCAAGGGCGTGGGTGTGGATGTAGAAATCGTAGGGTTAAAGAAACCTCGCAATATCGTTTTCCTCATCGATGGCAATAGAGTTGAGGCTAAGCGAGTGGCTATAGACGAAACTAAGGTGCGCTATGAGATAAGCCTTGGCGATAGTGTCCGTCTATGGAATGAGTTTACTCAAAACCTCTATACTCTCTCTGCCATTCTCGACAACGATACCACCTCTACCACCTTCGGAATGCGTGAGATATCTTTCAAGGGTCGCCAACTATTCCTTAATGGCAATCCGATCTATCTTCGTGGCACAGTAGAAAACTGCAACTTCCCTCTTACAGGTTTCCCTCCTACCGATGAGACTTCATGGCTTCGTGTGTTCCAAAAGTGCAAGGAATATGGCATCAACCATGTTCGCTTCCATTCATATTGTCCTCCTGAGGCTGCCTTCTTTGCAGCCGATAAGTTGGGTATCTATCTTCAGCCCGAAGGACCATCATGGCCTAACCATGGGGTGAAGTTGCGTCGTGGTATGACCATCGACCACTATCTGTTGCAGGAAACTCAGCGCATGGTACGTCAATATGGCAACCACCCTTCGTTCTGCATGCTTGCTGCAGGCAATGAACCTGCTGGCGACTGGGTGGCTTGGTGTCGCGACTTCATTAACTACTGGCACAAAACGGGCGACAACCGTCGCATATATTGTGGTGCTTCCGTAGGTGGCGGATGGGCATGGGATGCCAATAGCGACTATCATGTCAAGGGTGGCGCACGTGGTTTGGAATGGAACCGCACGGCTCCTTCTTCTTCCGACGACTATTATTCTCAGCTCTTGCGTCCTCGCAACTTCAATGCCAAGGTTACTCCTGCCTACGCTTTAGCTCCTGATACCTTTGCCGACGGCACTATCGAGATGGTTGCCAACACTCCTATCATTGCCCACGAGCAAGGTCAATGGTGTGCTTTCCCTGATCTTCGTGAGCGCTCGCAGTATACTGGCGTCTATAAAGCAAGCAATTTCGACATCTTCGAAGACCTGCTTCAGCATGGCGGCATGGCTACTATGGCTGATAAGTTCTTGGCTTCGAGCAGCCGTTTGCAGCAGTTGGCTTATAAATACGAGATGGAGCGCAACCTTCGCACTCCTGAGTATGCAGGCTTCCAACTCCTTGGTCTCAACGACTATAGCGGACAAGGCACAGCCCTCGTAGGTCCGCTCAACGTGTTCTGGAGAGAGAAGAGCTGGGTGAAGAATGCTACTGACATGAATGTGTTCCGCCATGCTTGTAAGCCTGTAGTGCCTTTGGCTCGCTTTCCTCGCTTCGTATATACTGCTGCCGACACCCTCGTTGTGCCAGTAGAACTATATAATGCTTCGGCATCTGCTCTCACCGAGACTCCTCGCTATACTATTTCTGGTAGCGGCGTAGAGACTATTCGTGGCGTGCTTGCTAATGGTGTGCAGACATATCCTGTGGGCAAGAACATCACCCTCGGCACCATCTCGTTGCCTCTTAATATATATAATAAGGTGGAGACATCGCAGTTGCCACAGAAGTTGCAGTTGCAAGTATCTGTAGGTGGCAACACCAACGAGTGGGACTTCTGGGTGTATCCTTCAAAGCTTGACATGCCTAAAGTTGTTGGCAACAAGCAAGTAGCAAAGAATATCTACATCTGCGACTCTCTCGATGCTAAGGCTCTTGCAGTATTGAAGAAAGGTGGAAAGGTGCTCATCCAGGCTGCTGGTCGCGTCACCTATGGTAGCGATGTTAAGCAAACATACTTGCCTGTGTTCTGGAATACCAGCTGGTTTAAGATGCGCCCACCTCATACTACAGGCTCTTATATCGACGCCTCTCATCCTGTGTTTGCCAACTGTCCTACAGACGACTGGCAGAACCTAAACTGGTGGGAACTTGTAAATCGTGCTCAGGTTATGAACCTTGCTGAGTTCCCTGCCGACTATCAGTCGCCATTCCAGCCTATCGATACTTGGCATGTAAGTCGTAAGCTTGGTATGATAGCTGAAGCAAATGTGCTTGGTGGCAAACTTCTCATCACCACCTTTGATATCTCGTCGCGCCTCGATAGTCGCTTGGTGGCTCGTCAGCTTCGCAAGTCTATCCTCGACTATATGCTCTCCGACAGCTTTGCACCATCTATCACCATAGAACCAAGCGTCATTACCGACCTTTTCACTAAGCATGCTCCTGCCGTGAACATGTTTACCAACGAGTCACCAGATGAGCTGAAGCCAAAGATTGTTAGATAATAGAAACTATAGTGAGATAATAGATAGGAAAAAAAGAGCAGATTGCATGATTTATATATCCTCTAAAGCCTTTGCATTAGCGTGAATAAATCTTAAATATTATCTATAGATATTCGTAATTACGAATTTATATATACTTTTGCAAAGCGGTGACTAATGGTAGCTGCCGCTTTTGCAATAATAAAAATAAGAAATAAGGGGTGCTTCACGATTGTGATGCTGAGATTATACCCATAGAACCTGACGCAGGTAATGCTGCCGCAGGGATTGCTTCAACCATCGTTATGGTGTGCGAGGCTGTTTCTATTCCGTATCGTCTTTTTAAGTAAGCCAACAGAGGCGCCTCTGCAAACGATAATAGCATGAGGTATCTTTGCGTATTGACTATAGCAGGCTCCGACAGTTGTGGAGGCGCAGGAGTGCAAGCAGACATAAAGACTATGTCGGCTTTGGGCGTTTATGCCGCTTCGGCAATAACATCTGTAACTGTGCAAAACACCCTTGGCGTGAAGGCTATACAAGCCATAGAACCTGCAATTGTGGCAGGACAAATCAAGGCAGTGATGGATGATGTGAAGCCCGTGGCTATAAAAATAGGTATGGTCAACGACTGCGCTACCATACACGCTATAGCCGATTCTCTAAGCTCTTATTCTCCAAGCACACTGGTTGTAGACCCCGTTATGACGTCTACCAGCGGCTCTATGCTCATGCAGCGAGATGCGCTTGAGGTGTTTTGTAGCGAATTGCTCCCTATGGCAACCTTACTAACACCAAACATCCCTGAGGCAGAAGTATTGTCGAAAACCGAAATACATACTGTCGACGATATGGATGTTGCAGCCAAGCGAATACTTGCTATGGGCTGCAAGGCTGTGCTCATAAAGGGAGGTCATCTGGAAGGCAACAAGAAGATAGATAAGCTTTATCTGAATGATGGCACCGTTCACACCTTTGTGCATGCTACTATCAACACTCGCAATACCCACGGCACAGGGTGCACACTCTCTTCTGCCATCGCCTCGTTTATGGCTCGTGGCTTAGATTTGCCCGACGCTATTGCTCATGCCAAGGAATATTTGTCGCAAGCCTTGGAAGCTGGCAAGGATGTAGAGATAGGCGAAGGTCACGGACCAGTATGCCATTTGTTTAATCCCGAAAAAACAATCATCATATGATACAATTTATCACACACTCCAACAATCGCTACAGCTATGTAGACGGCGCACGCTTGGCTCTCGAAGGAGGTTGCCGATGGGTGCAACTGAGAATGAAGGAAGCTACAGAAGCTGAGTTTATGGCTGCTGCTGCAGAAATAGGCAGACTATGCAAGGAGCATGGCGCTACGTTTGTTCTCGACGACCATGTAGAATGGGTCGAGAAGACTGGAGCCGATGGTGTGCATCTTGGCAAAAACGATATGCCTATCGACGAGGCTCGAAAGATACTTGGTAGCGACAAGATTATTGGAGGCACAGCAAACACCTTCGAAGATGTTGAGCGCCTGTATCGTCAGGGTGCCGACTACATAGGTTGTGGTCCGTTTCGCTTCACCACCACCAAGAAGAATCTGTCGCCAGTTCTTGGCTTAGAAGGCTATCAGCATATCGTTGACCAAATGAAGTCGCATGGTATCAACCTTCCTATCGTTGCCATAGGTGGCATATTGGAGTCGGATATCAAGTCGATATTGGCAACAGGTGTAAGCGGAATAGCTGTTAGCGGTGGCATATTGAATGCCGAGAATCCTGCAGAAGAAATGCAACGCTTCTTGAAACTTGTATAACTTCTCAATATATTCGAAATCTAAATAAAAGAAATATTAATGGAAACTAAAATCAAATTCAACTATCCTTCTTCCGAGAAGGTGTATCTAAGTGGAAAGCTATATCCTGAAATCAAGGTAGGAATGCGCAGAGTGAAACTTACTCCAACCGTTACTGTCGAAGGAAACGAGCGCCATATGGAACCTAATGAGCCTGTGTATATCTACGACACCAGCGGTGCTTACAGCGACCCTAATGTGGAGATAGACTTAGAGAAAGGTTTGCCTAAAATGCGTCAATCATGGATTGACGGTCGCAAGGAAGGCGAAACTCAAATGTATTTTGCTAAGCAGGGCATCATAACACAGGAAATGGAGTATGTAGCCATTCGTGAGAATATGAATTGCGAAGAACTTGGCATAAAGACTCATATCACCCCTGCCTTTGTATGCAAAGAGATAGCTGAGGGTAGGGCGGTGATACCTGCCAATATCAAGCACCCAGAGTCGGAACCTATGATTATCGGTACCAACTTCTTGGTTAAGATAAATACCAACATCGGCAACTCGTCTACCACTTCGGGCATCGAAGAGGAAGTAGAGAAGGCTGTATGGAGTTGCAAGTGGGGTGGCGACACATTGATGGACCTCTCTACAGGCAATGATATCCACGAAACACGCGAGTGGATTCTTCGCAACTGTCCTGTGCCAGTAGGTACTGTTCCTATGTATCAGGCTTTCGAGAAGGTGAATGGTAAGGCTGAAGACCTGACATGGGAGATATTCCGCGACACTCTTATCGAACAATGTGAGCAGGGTGTTGACTATTTCACCATCCATTGCGGTATTCGCCTAAAGAATATTCATCTTGCCGATACTCGCTTGACAGGCATCGTGAGTCGTGGTGGCAGCATCATCTCTAAGTGGTGCAAGGTGCATCAGAAGGAGAGCTTCCTCTACGAACATTTCGATGACATTTGCGACATCTGCGCTAAATATGATGTTGCCATTTCGTTGGGCGACGGCTTGCGCCCTGGTTCTACCTATGATGCCAACGATGCAGCACAGTTTGCCGAGCTCGATACTATGGGCGAACTCGTAGAGCGTGCTTGGGCTAAGAATGTACAGGCATTTATCGAAGGTCCTGGTCATGTGCCAATGCATAAGATTAAGGAGAATATGGAACGCCAGATTGAAAAATGCCATGGTGCTCCTTTCTACACCCTTGGCCCTCTCGTTACCGACATTGCGCCAGCCTACGATCATATCACCTCAGCCATTGGTGCTTCGATGATAGGATGGTATGGCACAGCTATGCTCTGCTATGTTACTCCAAAGGAGCATCTCGCTTTGCCTGAGAAAGAAGATGTGAGAGTTGGCGTTGTTACCTATAAGATTGCAGCCCATGCTGCCGACTTGGCAAAGGGACATCCTGGAGCAACCATTCGCGACAATGCATTGAGCAAGGCTCGCTACGACTTCCGTTGGAAAGACCAATTCAATTTGGCTCTCGACCCAGAGCGTGCTCTCGAATATTATAAGTCGAGCAACTCGGTAGATGCCAACTATTGCACCATGTGCGGTCCTAACTTCTGCGCTGCTCGCATTAGCCATTCGCTAAAGAGTTGTGATGAATAAAGGCTCACGGCAATAAGCAAAAAGTAGAAATATAAAACACATAAACCCAATAAACATTTATAAAAAATGATTGAAACACAAGTATCAAAAGGTATTATCAGTACCTATTTCGACAAACTACAGCGTAATCTTGATCTCGATGTAGCCATCGTTGGTGGAGGTCCATCTGGTATTGTTGCAGCTTACTATTTGGCTAAGGCTGGCTTAAAGGTTGCTCAGTTCGACCGTAAGCTTTCTCCTGGTGGCGGTATGTGGGGCGGTGCCATGATGTTCAACCAGATTGTTATTCAGGAAGAGGCTATGCACATCGTAAAGGATTTCGATATCAACTACGAGGCTTTCGAAGACGGACTCTACACTATCGACTCTGTAGAGAGCACTTCTGCACTCTTGTATCATGCTGTTCATGCTGGTGCAACTATCTTCAACTGCTATTCTGTAGAGGATGTAATCTTCAAGAATGATGTTGTTAGCGGTGTTGTTGTCAACTGGACTCCTGTACTCCGCGAAGGCTTGCATGTAGACCCATTGAACATCTTGGCAAAGTGTGTTATCGACGGTACCGGTCACGACAGCGAGATGTGTAAGGTTGTAGCTCGTAAGAATGGTATTCAGTTGGATACTCCTACTGGTGCTGTTATCGGTGAGCGTTCGTTGGATGTTGTAGAAGGCGAGCGCATGGTAGTAGAAGGCACACGCGAGGTTTATCCAGGACTTTATGTTTGCGGTATGGCTTCTTCAGCCGTTGCAGGCACACCACGTATGGGACCTATCTTCGGTGGCATGATGCTTTCTGGTAAGAAGGTTGCTGATATGATTATCGAGAAATTGAAGAAATAAGCCATTTCCCCTACATATAACAATTCCCTACGTACAATACATACGTATAAACAAAAGAATTATTTTGTATGAAATGGATCGTTATAACCTCTCCCGACTTCTTGTCGGGAGAGGCATTTTTTATAGATAAACTATTTCGTCATGGTCTGGACTTGCTACATTTGCGCAAGCCTGGAGCATCAGTAGAAGACTATCGTCATTTGCTCTCTCTCATTACTGAGTGTTGGCATAGCCGTATAGTTTTGCACGAGCATTTCGAGCTTACAAGTGAGTTTCGCCTTCATGGCATCCATCTTAATCGTCGCTGTTCGCATGTGCCCGAGGGTTTCAAGGGTAGCATCTCGTGCTCATGCCATAGTCTTGAAGAGGTTGTTGCCAACAAGCCTTTGCGCAACTACCTATTCCTAAGTCCTATCTTCAATAGCATCTCTAAGGTAGGCTACGAAGCTGCCTTCTCAGATTCCACCTTGCAGCAAGCAGCCCAAGATGCTATCATCGACTCTAAGGTAATAGCCTTAGGAGGCGTATCATCAGCCAACATCCCACAATTAAAGTCATGGCACTTTGGTGGTGCCGCCTTCTTAGGCGACATCTGGAGTCGTATCAACGACCCACGTGTAGACCAATATCTCGACACCCTGCGCCAGTTGCTTGCATGAATACTTATAGTGTTCAATACTTCTTTAGCCTTTATAAACTTTATTGAAAAATAATAGATGGTTCATTTACAGACATGAAATATTTTCTGTATCTTTACACCCAAATAAGAAAACAAATTACGGCTGATTAGTAATAATCGGCATGATACAAATAAGAAAATGATGGATGCTGATAATAATAAGATAACTTGTCCAAAATGCAACTCTCAGAATATACAATCTGAAGGAGTAATTCATCTTTGTATGGATTGTGGCTACAAATGGGAGGATGAGATACAGACAGACCTTGGCGAAATGATTATTTACCAATCTGACGAAGGAGTGAGACTTGATGTGAGATTGGAGAATAAAACCGTTTGGCTGAGTATAGAACAAATATCGCAACTGTTCAATAAAGGGCGTACCACTATTAGTGAACATATTTCCAATATTTTCAAGGAAGGAGAATTGGAAGAAAAAGTGGTCTGTCGGAAATTCCGACAAACCACTCAACATGGCGCTATAGAAGGGAAAACACAGAGTAAAGAGGTAAAATACTACAATCTTGATGTTATCATCTCTGTAGGCTATCGTGTAAAATCTATTCAGGGTACACGCTTCCGCCAATGGGCTACCGAACGACTCCATGAATATATTGTAAAGGGATTCACCATGGACGATGAGCGACTCAAGAATCTTGGTGGTGGTAGTTACTGGAAAGAACTGCTTGACCGCATTCGCGATATTCGCTCTTCTGAAAAAGTACTATATCGACAAGTATTAGATATCTATGCAACGAGTGTAGATTACGATCCTCGCACCGATGCCTCGAAACTATTTTTCAAGATAGTGCAAAATAAATTGCATTATGCTGCTCATGGTCATACAGCGGCTGAGGTAATTTATGAGCGTGCCGATGCTGAGCAACCATTTATGGGTTTGAAGACTTTTGAAGGAGAATTGCCTGCTATTAAGGATATTAAGATAGCAAAGAACTATCTGCATGAAAACGAGCTAAAGATACTAAATAATCTCGTTTCTGGATATTTTGATTTTGCAGAAATTATGGCTATGGAACATCGTCCTGTTTATATGATGGACTATGTGAAACAGCTCGATACAATTCTTCAATCCACAGGGCGCCCATTGCTAAAAGGCTCTGGCAGTATCAGTCATCAAGAAGCAATGGAAAAAGCTTTGGCAGAATATAGAAAATATCAGGTCAAGACATTAACTCCTGTAGAACAAGCTTATTTAGAATCTATCAATGCTTTAGGTAAGATTGCAAAACGAAAGGGAAAACAAAATGATAGTCATTAAAAAAAACTCAAGCTGCGTCATATACATAAAGTAAATGACGCAGCTTGAGTTTTTTCAGTTATTAATATTCCATCGAGAATGAGATGCCACGACGCATCATGTCGTTAGCCAATGGTTGCATACGCTTTAGGAACGACTCCCATGAGCGATTCTCCTGTTGGCTCCATCCTGCTTCAGCCAATGCGATGGCACGTGGATAAGCTTGGTAGTAGATACGCTCTGGCGATGTGATACATTCACTCCACAGGGTACCAGCCACACCAAAGAGATTGTTGTTTTCAAAGTTCTTGTCGTGTCCCCATGCCGGGTCGAGGCTGTAGGCATCCTTGAGAGTTGTCACAGGCATACCCCAGTTAACTTCCGGCATGTCGCCATTAGCCATAGGATAGTCGAAATAGCAATGCTCACCAGGGCATAGCATGATGCGAGCATTGTTCTCTACTGCTGTTTCGAGCGCCTTCTCGGTAAGTCCGTTGCGCCATGCAAAGGTCACGCATCCTGGCTGAATCTTCTTGAAGTCGGTCTCATACCAAAACATAGGAGTCTTATGGTATGTGTCGCGCAATAGGCTGATGATGCGGTCGAAGAGATAACCTTGCAGTTTCCAGTTCTCTGAACGGTCGGTAGTGGTAATGCCGAGTTTAGTCTTTAGCGCCTGACACTTAGGACAGTCTGTCCAGCAGTCGAGGGCTGGATTGCCAGCTTCGTCGCCACCGAGGTGTACATACTTAGAAGGGAAAATGTCGGTTAGCTCCTTGAAAACATTACCAAGAAATTCGTAGGTAAACTCATTGCCTGGGCACAACAACTCGTTAGAAACTCCGCAAGTGGTGCGGATAGGCACCTGGCGCTGATGGCAAGTAAGTTCAGGGAATACGCTGATAGCAGCAACCTCATGTCCTGGCATTTCTATTTCTGGTACAATCTCTACATGATAGCGTGCAGCAAACTTCACGAGCTCGCGCATCTGCTCCTGAGTGTAATATCCCTTATATGGTGCCAACAAGTCGTCCTGACCCCAGCGCGAAGAAGCCTGCTGAGTTAGCTGTGGATATTTCTTTATTTCTATGCGCCATGCCTGGTCGTCAACAAGGTGTAGGTGCAGAGCATTGAGCTTATAGCGAGCCATTTCAGGCACAAAAGCCTTCAACTCTTCAAAAGGAATGAATGTGCGGGCAGGGTCTACCATAAGTTCACGAACATGAGTGCGAGGAGTGTCCTTAATAGTAAGGTGCGGAATAGCATCGACACATTCCTTCACACCCGAACCACGCAATATCTGGTCGAGAGTCATCAATCCCCAGAACACTCCGCGTGCGGTCTTACCATTAATGGTCACACCCTTTGCATCTACTGCCATGGTGTAAGCTTCATCGTCGCCAAGCGAAGAGTCGATGCCGAGCACAAGCTGTATGCCACGCTGACGGCTGTTCACGATGTTGCCAATGCGATTATTGAGCATCTCGCGTGCCTGCTCCACCTCGTTGTTCAATATCGTGCCAGCACCATCATTGTGCGAAACAACGATATTCCATGCTGTCTGCACATTCAGCGTCTTAGCCTTCTGAACATTCACCTCTTGAGGTATAGGAGCTATGCACTCCATAGTGTTGCTAACCTCTTTTGCATATTTTGGCTCTGCATAGAAACTGCTCCAGCCAGTAGCCTTCATATAAGCCTTTTCGCTACCCTTTGGTACTATCAGATGCACGCTACCTCTTACTATTCCATAAAACAATGATGCCATAGCCTTTGGTGGCACCTTAGATTTCACTCTCACCGTCTTTAGTTCTGACAAACGTGCAAAAGCATATTCGCCAATGTTAGGATTGCCTTCGATAGTAAGCTCTGTCATGCTTTTGCATCCAGAGAATGCTGCAGCACCGATAGTTTCTACAGTAGCAGGGAATGGTGACGCTCTGCAATTTGTCGCAAGCAAAGAAAGCCTGAGTGCCTATAGTCTTCAGCACCTTTGGCAGAGCAATATTCTGCAGCTGATGGCGTGAGTGGAAAGCATTCTTAGGTATTATGGTGCTCTGTGCATCGCTAAGGTCGATATTGCGCACTTGGAAACATAGGTCGCGCATCTGACGATAGTCGCCCTTTACATCGGTAGACAGCTCGCCAGTAAGTTTCAAACTCACAGCCATCGCCTTCTGTTCTGGTTTCAGGCTATCCATACGTGCTGCAGTCTGTGCCGACATCATCGTTGCCATTAAGGCTGTAGCAGATAATAGAAATAATCTTTTCATTTAGTTGTTTATTACTGTTTGTTTGTATTTAATTCTTCACTCTTCGTTCTTCCCTCTTCACTTACTCAAAGGAATGCTATTGTCAATCCTGCCATTACTATGCTCACCATCGACATAAGCTTAATCAGAATATTGAGCGAAGGACCAGATGTATCTTTGAAGGGGTCGCCAACGGTATCGCCAACGATAGTAGCCTTATGGTTTTCGCTACCCTTGCCCTCGAAATGACCCTCTTCAATCATCTTCTTGGCATTATCCCATGCACCACCAGAGTTTGACATGAATACCGCGAGAGTGAAACCTGCTGCAAGGCCACCAGTAAGCAGACCGAGCACACCTGCTACGCCAAGCACCAAGCCTACAACGATAGGGATGACGATGGCAAGAAGCGAAGGAATAATCATTTCGCGTTGTGCGCTACGTGTGCTTATCTCCACACAGCGACCATAGTCAGGAGTAGCCTTGCCCTCGAGTATTCCCTTTATCTCGCGGAACTGTCTGCGCACCTCTTGAACCATAGATTCTGCAGCACGACCTACTGCTCCCATGGTCAAGCCACAGAACAGGAATGCAGCCATAGCTCCGAGGAATGCTCCCACCAAAACCTTAGGGTTGATGAGGTTTACCTGGAAGAAGTTGATGAAATCTATTGTTGTTGCATTCGTTGGGTCGAAGATGTTGCCTGCAGCATCCACATATTGCTTACCATTCTCTACCGCACGAATCATCGCAATCTTTATTTCCTCTATATACGAAGCCAAAAGTGCCAGAGCTGTCAAGGCTGCAGAGCCAATGGCGAAGCCTTTGCCTGTGGCTGCTGTGGTGTTGCCAAGAGCATCCAAGGCGTCTGTGCGCTCACGCACTTCTTCTCCCAGTCCGCTCATCTCTGCATTTCCTCCTGCATTGTCGGCAATAGGACCATAAGCATCTGTAGCAAGGGTGATGCCTAAGGTAGACAGCATACCTACGGCTGCAATACCGATACCATAAAGACCGGTGCTTATCGACTTTGCCGAAAGCGACATGTCGAAACCATTAGCGCAGAGATAGCTCAACATGATGGCTACCGAAATGGTGACAACAGGAATCATGGTTGAAATCATTCCCGTGCCTATACCTTTTATAATAACCGTAGCAGGACCTGTCTGCGAAGCCTCTGCTATCTTCTGTGTTGGTTTATAGCTATGCGAAGTGTAATATTCTGTAGCCTGACCAATCACCACTCCTGCCACTAAACCGCTGATTACAGAGAACGACAATCCAAGCCAATTCTCAATGCCCAACAGAAATAATATAATAAATGTGGCAACGGCAATGAGTCCGGCACTAACATTGGTGCCAAGACCGAGAGATTTTAATAGCTCCTTCATCGTTGCGCCCTCCTTGGTGCGAACAAAGAATATTCCTATTAGCGAAAGGAAGATGCCGATGGCTGCGATAATCATTGGAGCAATGACAGCACGTAGCTGCATGTCGCCATTCATAGCAAAGGCTGTAGCTCCTAAGGCTGCTGTCGACAATATCGAACCGCAATAGCTCTCGTATAGGTCGGCACCCATACCAGCAACGTCGCCCACATTGTCGCCCACATTATCGGCAATAGTAGCAGGATTTCGTGGGTCGTCCTCAGGAATGTTTGTCTCTACCTTGCCTACAAGGTCGGCTCCCACATCGGCTGCCTTGGTGTATATACCACCACCTACACGAGCAAAGAGAGCCTGAGTAGAGGCACCCATGCCAAACGTAAGCATAGTGGTGGTTATAGTGACAAGGGCTGTTGCCTCGCCATCATAGACAGCATTAAGAACAATAAACCAAATGGCAATATCAAGCAATCCAAGACCTACCACAACCAAGCCCATTACGGCACCGCTGCGGAAAGCAATCTTCAATCCCTTGTCAAGACTTGAGCGTGCTCCGTTGGCTGTACGGGCTGAAGCGTAAGTGGCAGTCTTCATACCGAAGAATCCTGCCAATCCAGAGAATAAACCACCAGTAAGGAATGCGAATGGCACCCATGGGTTTTGCACCTGTAGCACATAAGCCATGAACGCAAAGATGATAGCGAGCACAACGAATACCATCGTCACCACCTTGTATTGCTGCTTCAGATATGCCATAGCACCTTTTCTCACATGTGCAGCAATTTCTTTCATTCTGTCTGTACCCTCATCTTCTTTCATCATCGAACGGAAGAAGAACCATGCCATTCCCAATGCCACAACGCTGGCTATAGGGATTAGCCAAAATACTAATGGAATGTTGTTCATAAAAAATATGTTTAATGGTTAGTAATAATTCCGATTGTTCAGTATAGCATTTCGATTATGCAAATATAAGAAATTTATTAATACGAAAGGGAAAAACAGAATATTTATTTAATAAGCACTCAATTTTAATGTTCAGATACTATTTAATACAACGACAACCACGGATTATTAATCTCAGATATTTGGTAGTAATCATATTGACATTTGATAGTAAGCAAAAATACGTTTGATAGAAAGCATAGATATCTTTGCTAAAAAGCATAGATTACTCGAAATATAGCTTCGATAACGATTGAAGATAGTTAAGTCGTTGAATTAAAGCAGCTTACTATATCGCTATACCTGCATTTCTCAAATTTGATAATAATATGTGTTTTTTCTTGTGTTTATTAAGAAAATACAATACAAAACAATTTCGGATGGTGTTTGATATAACGACAATACTGACAATCAAAGCCAATATAATAACGCAAATACCTCATGGCATAAGTGCCATGAGGTATTTGTTGATAGTCCATTCAATGCTTTAGACAGCTGATAGGGACTATGTATATGCCATCTTCTCGTTTGTAGGCAAGGTTGCCTACAGCTGTTAGAATCATTTTGAATGATGGGGCTTTCATCTTTTCTGTATCTATAGTCGATGCAAATTTGTTTAGTGTTTCTACACCTTCTTCTATTAGTTTCTGACCGCCAAGCTTGATTTCAACCAAACCGTATTGACCATTTCTTAGGTGTATTACAGCGTCACATTCCAAACCATTGCTGTCTCTGTAGTGGAACACATTACCATCAAGAGCTTGAGCGTAGACACGTAGGTCTCGTATAGCCATGGTTTCAAAGAACAGTCCCATGGTGTTAAGGTCCTTAACAAGGTCTGCAGGCCCTACTCCAAGTGCTGCTGTAGCGATAGAAGGGTCAACATAGTACCTTGTATCACTTTTGCGAATAGCAGCCTTGGAACGAATATTTGGGTTCCAAGCCTCCATGTCCTCTATAACAAATATTTTCTTTAATGCTTCTATATATGATGATACTGTGTCAACATCCAGTGTCTCTGTGTCATTTGCCATCATATCTGCCCTTATACCAGCTATGGTGACCTGTGCTCCTTGGTGTCGTGCAAGCGAACGCATCAGACGGTGAGTTCGTGAAGAACTTCGTGATACGCCATCTATACGTGAGATGTCTGTATTTACTACTGCATCATAATAAGAAAATGCTGTTTCCAAAGCATATTCTTTCTCAAGAGTCGTCGCAATAGGCCAGCCTCCTCTACATATTAGGAAGGCAATTTGTTCAAGCTGAACCTTTGACTCGCTGTAAATCGGAGTACCAGGATTATTGAAAAGAGTGGCAAGGCTGACTTCACCGCTACTTTCGCCAGATTCCCATAATGACATGGGACGCATTCTTAGGCTTGTGATACGACCAGTTCCAGTATGGTGTATCTTAGCTTGTTTTTCTTTATCTGGTGGAACTGCCGACCCTGTCATGATGAATTGTCCGATACCTTTGCTACGGTCAACTTCAAATCGTACTGCATCCCATAGTTGCGGAATGATTTGCCATTCATCAAGCAACTTTGGCTTGTCGCCTTCAAGAAGTGCGTTTATGTTCATCTCTGCCAAAATCAGATTCTTGTTGAGATTGACAGGGTCTGATATGTAATTTATACTTTTGGCATGCTGCTCCGATGTGGTTGTCTTGCCACACCATTTTGGACCTTCTACCAGGACAGCACCTGAAGACTTTAGTTTCTTTTCCAGCACACCATCCGCAATACGTGGTTTATATTCGAACTGTGACATAACGATAACTGATTGATAATGTGCTGCAAATATACACATAAAGCATGAAAATACCAAATCGAAAATAAGGCTTTTCCGTGAATTGTGGATTTAAATTCCGTAATTTGTGGATTTTAATTCCGTGAAATATAGATTTTAATTCCGTGGTTTGTGGATTATGAGAGAAAACAACAAATAAGCTCCTATGTGGTAATCCGCATATAATAAAACCAATTAGGGCTGCAAACGGCATTGGTGCCGTTTGCAACCCTAAATAATATTATAGTACCATTTTAATTACCTATAAGTTTGCTACCTATACGTTCCAAATATCCAGTTTTCTTAAGAAAGGCAATTTCACGTTTGGCGGTAGCATCGGAAAGGTTAGTCTTTTCGCTAAGTCTTTCTCTGCTAAGACTATTGTCCTCGGAGAACATCTGTAGAATCAACTTCTGTCTCTCGGTCAAGTTTACAGGCTCATTTACAGGCTCATTTACAGGCTCATTTATTGGGTCATTCGATGAACCAATAGAAAATCTCTTTGGCTTCACTCTCTTTTCCCTTCGAGGATGAAGATGATTTATTTCTTGAATTAATATATTTATGTTTCCTTTTATTATCTACCATATTTAGAATATCTCTATTTCATACTTTTTAGTTGCGATGAATTGATAAACTGTGCATCATATCTCGTATTTGGAGTATATGCCTTCCTTGAAGAATGTATCTCAGAAGCATCCATTTCACTAGACGTATCAATATCAACAACGACATACATTTCTGTTGTACTGACGTTCCTGTATATGCCAGCTGGCAAGTCATCTACTGACTTTATGAGTTGAACACTCTTCACGCGGAAAAGATGCTGACCGACATCTTTACGAGTATGGAACAGCACATATCCAATGGATTGCAAGTTTTCTGCAATTTCTATGCCGTCTCTTGTGTATTTAATACCGACAGCAAGTTTTCCTGTTGGCAGAAACTTTTGTTTCTTTCCTTCGTAGTTCTCCATCATCACCATTAATACACCATCTTTTGTTGCGTCAGCAACGGGTAAGTATCCTTCGGATATTGGCTTCTGCAGAACCTTGTCAGGGTGTTCGCCAAGTCTACAATCTGCTACAAAGAAATATTTCTTCAATTCACTTAGCAGTTGCTCATTCTCCGCCTTGTTCACTTCTGTTGTAGTATCTAATGCTAAAGAATATACACTCTTATCTGTAAATGGAGAATATACTTTGCCAAGCAACTCTTTGAAATGTGTCTTGATGTATTCTTTACCATTCACATCGGGATGTGCCTTCATCGCATAGAAGTCATAATCCAACTGTAGCCATTCTTGTATTTCGGTGCGAAAACGCTCACGAATTTTCTGCTTCCATTGTGCCTTTTGTCCCGTGTTATTTCTTGCATACAACGATAGGACAAAGAGAAAGTTTACATCGTAGTGGAACAGAAGTAATGTATCACGGTCAAACAAACGATTGTGGAATTGCATTTGTTTGTGGCGGTTCTTTTTACTGTCTGTTTTTTCGATACCATCATTCGTATAGTCAAAACTTTCGTCCATTTTTGCTGACACAAAGAAGTTCGGAATGATGTTGTATCCTTCCGTCACATCATCACGAAGACGAATGCCCGACTCCGTTGTTTTGCCACTATTGAAAATGTCAAGATTCCATTGAATTACATTCCTTGCATATGTGTATTGTTTGTAGATGGATTCAGAACCAAGTTCATGTCCCATCTTATAATACTTGCTATCACCAATGTAATAAGTCTGTTTGTTTTCATTTTCAATCAGACTCTTGGCTGTAAAGAGGTGGTCAACTATCTTTCCGTCCTCTTGTTTTTTCTCCATACCATCTGGTAATGGATTGTCACCAATCAGTTCGTCTATGATAGCCTCAAATACAATATAGAAGTTCTTGACCAACAGGTATTCTTTCTGCTCTGTCGTGATGAATACTTGTCTTGCTTCATCAAAGAAAGCGTAGCACAATTGCCATAATTGAAGCGCTTTGTCAGAAAAATACTTATATTTGATTTGGCGCAAACGTGTTTTGCCGAAGCCATTCAAGTACGTTTCAAACTTTTTCCCTGTTATCAACTGAAACTGGCAACAGATTTCTTTCGGAAAGCCATAAGTCTCACCGATATAATTCAAAATAGAGAAGAAGATAACGAGCAGTTCTTCATCAAAGTTGATTTGTCGCTTTTTATTGACTGGATTCAAATATATAGGTCGTCCATCTTGGACGATAGCAGTTTGCGTACCAATTGTTCGTGTCCAATTGATTTTGTTCAAGCCACAATGCAAGTTCTTCACAATGAAAAATAAGAAACTTTGGTTGTCACGGTTGAATTGTAACAATGACAGAAGAATATCAAGATAAGTATTGCTCAATCTGCGCTGCCCATTACCAACTTGGGCTATTTGCGAATGATATACAATATCAGTATCGTTGCGTTTGTCGTTCTTGTAAACCACAATGGCACGATAAATCCAAACTGCAAACTTATAGAGAAAATTTCTCTCTACAGCATCAAGTGGATTTGTTTCATCCAAGTTGGCAATGCCTTCTGGCTTATACTTCCCAAATACAAGTTCTTGTCCTTCAACATCTTTGAGCAATACCTTGGGAAGGATAAAGACACAATCCTTCAGTAGAGTATTATAGAAATACCCCACATAGTGAACGGACACCTTACCCTCAACATTCTCCAAAGCATCAATGCCATAGAGAATGTTCTTTATATTGGCAACGTTGTATTGATATTCTTCTATCAGTATGCGCATTACTTTATAATTTTCTTAATAGTAATACCCCAATTTTTCTCATTTACTAATTTCATGAGAATATCTGCTTTACCATTGCTGCCGTATCCATTACGAGCAACATAAATAGGTATTCCATAACAATCTACAGCATCAGAACGCTTACTGTTATCTGTACGTGAATCAAATTGTTCCTTAGTCTCTATGAAATGAGGCACAATACTGCCTAATGAAGTCCATTTTTCATAAACCTCTTGGGCTGTAATGTCTGGATTTAACTTAATATATTCTTTTATACATTCTATAGCCAATTTATTTTTGGCACATTCTGCGCCATCATTTACAGTAAACTTGTCATAGTTTCTGCTGTTTGATTCTGGCGTATTACCGTCCTCATCTTCTATTTCACTTTCCTCTTTAGAGATTTCTATTGGTATGAGCCCAAGGTTTTTCAACAATAAAGCGACCTTCTCTTCTACTACTTTTGAATTCTTCCCTTCTGACGTATAGAACTTATCGAAAGATAATTTACTTCCATCCTCATCATTAAAAATTGCATCCCCAAACTCATAATCCTTGAATACGTCATTCCAAAGGTAAAAGATAACCTTACCGACAAATGTTTTTGCCGATATAACACCATCTTGTGCTTTGCAGAAGAAATAGCCGAGTTTCTTATCCTCAGAATTGGTTGTGGAACCAATTTTCTCGTTTATCTTTTCAAGGAACTGCCACCAATTATATTTGCTTCCATCAACTTCTATAATCCAGTCCTTTTCTGCATTGGATATAGGCATATAAGTCCAATCCCAACGACGCTTGAAAGCAGAGTCTATTGGGAACAAACTCTGGTCGCTTGTGTTCATGGTAGCCCATATATAAAGATTGTTAGGCAATAGTAGAATATCACCATTCAACACTTGTGATACAATATCCTTGCCTTCATACATGGCATTAATTTTGTCTTTTTGCGCAATAAGCAATCCTGCAAATGCTTTTTGAAGTTGTCGCTTCATGTCGGCATCCGCTTTTATTGGATAATCAGAAAAGCCTCTATCATTACGGTCAAGCAATTGGAATAAGTCACCAAAAATCTGAGCGCAGTTTCCCCTGTTGATTTCCTCAATAACCAAATATTGCTTTTGAGGCTCATCCTCATTCGCATCAGCGTATTTCTTCCATGCACTTACGTATGCTTGCAAGAAGGACTGTGCAACAAACTCATAAACTATGCGGTCTTCTTTTACAACTTCGCCATTTTCTACTACTTTATGTCCTGAGAGGTCACGCAACTCAACTTCTTTTGTTGTCGGTTTATAAGCACCCACAAATGTTGAATAGTCTGTGTCTGGATGGAATGTTGTGCGTATAACATCTTCATCTTTCGTTTCCTCATTGATGGTATGCGATTTACCTGTGCCAGGAGCACCATAGAAGATTTGTTGGAGAGAGTCGCTTTGTTCGGAAGGTTGTACGGCATTTTGTAATTGGGAGTTCCATATTATGTTATTATTATCCTCTTTCAATCTTATCCCAAAATCGTTTGTTGTAAGAACATTATAAAGGCGAAGCCCTTTGCTAAGTTCTTTTGACATGCTTTCTGTTAGATTTGCAGAGCGGATTATTTCTGTCAGATTATGATTTTTAAGGACCTTGCCATATTTCAGGGCAAACAAATAGTAAGAAAGCGACCCTATTTTATCATTCATTTCTTTTAGGGCAGCAACTAACTTATCGAAGCTAATAGTTTGTTCTTGTATCATAACTTTGGTACAATAATAATAGTGGTAACACATTTGGTATTATTACGCTTCATGGCAAGACGGAATCCACCTATACCACAAAATAAATCTATACCCTTATTCATTATTTATTTTTTCCCTTGTTCTCCAAAGCCTTTTTCTGTTCACTTGCCAATCTGCGTTCAACCTTCTTTACATCTTCTGCTGGAGGAAGGTTCTCTGGAACTATACCACGCTGCACAAGCATATCTCGAACAGCTACATTGTTGGCAATATGCTCTTGGCTTATACGGCTTTCTCCTTTAAGGTCTTTAGTCTGTACATTCACGCTCGTCATTTCTGCCGCAAAATCCTTTGCTTTGATACTGATAGTGGGGAGGAAATCTGCCAATGGTCGTTTCTCGGGGATTCCCATGCGTCGCTTCAGCATTGCAGTATTCAAACGAAATAATGCTTGGTCTCCTTTGGAACGTATCACAGCAAAACTCTTGTCATTCACACCTCGTTCATAAAGTACGCCAGAAAGTTTACGCTCTGTTTCATGTAGTTTAGCACGTGCCTTAACTCTTTCAACTTCAATAAGACGCTGTTCTATAAGTTCTGCACGACGAGTTTGCACAGCAAAGTAAGTTTGTGCAAATGCTATCTGTGGCTTGCGAGGGTCGCCATTTTGAGCAACAAGGTAGCAAGCATAGCGCGTTAACATAATGTCATCTATCTGGCGTTCAGCACCAGAACCTAACACAACCATTTTGTTGACGTCAACAAAATGGTCTGTTATAATATGTCCGACATTAGAACAAGCATTTTTAGCTTTCTCTATTGCTTTTGTGAAATTACGCCATTCTTTGTATCCCAACAATGTACACAAATCTCTTGCGCTCCAACATTCCACGTCGTTAAGAATGCACGAAACTTGCTCAAACTGAGAAAACAACACTTGTATTTCTTCTTTTTTCATAAGATTTCTTTTTATTCTTCAGACAAATCGTTAATGGCAATATTTTCAATCGGCCAAAACAAATCCTGTATCTCAACATTCAGACATTTGGCGATCTCCACCAGTGTCTCGACATTCGGCTGTATGGTGTTGGTACACCACTTAGATACGGTTGCAGGATCTTTACCCAATTGTTCAGCGAGCCATTTGTTGGTTCGTTTCTTTTCAGCCAAAACGACCTTTAGTCTGTTTATATCTTTACTCATATTTACGTTTAATTGTTTGGAATGTACAAAAGTAGTGATTTCCTATTAGAATAACGAATGAAAACAATGAAATATTATGTCAGATAGTGATTTTTGTATTTAATAGATGATATATATGTCAATTTATAGAATCTAAAAGCTAAAGGCTAATCTTTTGATATATGTTGAATTAAACGCAATTACCCCATGGCATGAGTGCCATGAGGTATTGTTTGGTAGTCCATTCAATGCTTTAGACAGCTGATGGAAACTACACATAAAGCATGAAAATACCAAATCGAAAACAAGGCTTTTCCGTGAATTGTGGATTTAAATTCCGTAATTTGTGGATTTTAATTCC
>OIXA01000439.1_pt1 | contig 60369 bp, 47 predicted proteins | sample 1587721 | NCBI WGS metagenome assembly OIXA01 (sample SAMEA3888900, study PRJEB22519) | human gut metagenome | biome: human gut; feature: human-associated habitat; material: faeces | place: Denmark | collected 2013
AAAGATTTCTCGCTTCGCTCGAAATGACGATACGGGAGTCTGATGTCTCCTAGTCACTAGTGACTGATTACTTGAATACTACTTTCGGGAATCGCCCCATATATACTCGCGGCGAAGCCGCCACCTTCATTCCTAATTCCTCATTCCTAATTTTCTAGAACCCTGAACCCGACAACCCGAACCCTCTTCCCCCTCTTCCTTCATGCGCTATAATGAAAGTATCCCTATCATTTTCAAGAAAAGAGGTCTTACTATGGTCAATACAGAACGAATGAAACGCACCTTCACGGAGCTTGTCTCCCTCTACGCACCGAGCAAAGGCGAGCGTGAAGTCTGCGAATATTTGAAAAAGAAGCTGAAAAGCCTCGGCGCCTCGAAGATCATCGAAGACAATGACGGCTCCGTCAATGGCGGGAACTGCGGCAATCTGATCGCCGTCTGGAATGGCAATGCCCCGGGCCTTCCCTCCATCGCACTCACCGCGCACATGGACTGCGTCGAACACTGCAAGGACATCGAGCCCATCTTGGAGGGCGGCGTCTTCACCTCGAAAGGCGACACCATCTTGGGCGGCGATGACAAGGCCGGCGTGACCGCCATCCTGGAAGGCATCGCCCTCATGAAGGAGATGTACATCCCGCATGGCAAAATCACTGTCATTTTCACCGTACAGGAGGAGATCGGTCTCTTCGGCTCCAAGTACATCGAAGAAAAATACATCCAAGGCATTGACTTCGGCTACGTGCTCGATGCCGACGGCCCTGCCGGCTCTCTCTACAACGCCGGCCCGTCCCAGTACCAGCTTTCCTTCACCCTGAAAGGCGTCGCAGCGCATGCCGGCATGGCGCCGGAAAAGGGAACGAATGCGATCGCCATGGCCGCAGAGGCGATCACACACTGCCCGACAGGACGCATCGATGAGGAGACCACCTGCAACATCGGCATCATCACCGGCGGCACTGCGACGAACATCGTCCCGGACGCCTGCGTCGTACGCGCAGAGGCCAGAAGCCGCGACCCGAAGAAGCTCGAAGCACTCGTCGATACGATGGTCCATGCCTTCGAAGACGCAGCGAAGAAATTCCCCGAAGGCTCTCTTTCCGTCAAAAAAGAGAAATCGTATGATGCCTTCCTCGTCAAGGAGAGCGACCCCGCGCTGAAACTCTTCAAAAAAGCCGCTTCCTCCATGGGCAAGGCCATGACCGTCGCAAAGAGCGGCGGCGGCAGCGATGCAAACTGGTTCGGCGCCAAAGGATTCCCCGCTGTCTTGGTCGGCGTCGGCATGACCGACTTCCATACCAGCCGTGAAAGCCTCAAGGAGCAGGACCTCTACGATGCCGGCCTTCTCGTGTACAAGCTCATCGAGGAAGAAAGCCATCTGGGAGAATGAGTGACTGGTGACCAGGAATTAGTGGCTAGGGATTAGGAGTCTCAAGTGACTCGTGACTGGTAACTAGGAGACATCAGGCGCTCGTATCGTCTTACTCCTAACTGGCGAATAGAGCTTTCACACGTAATCAAAGGGCAGCACGCCCCACGGGCTAACCCTTAAACCCTTCTTCCCATTTTCCAAATATGTTAGAATAAATGAAAACGCAACACCCATTCTATTTCCACGGAGGAACCAATCATGAAAAAAGTCATTTTCGATATAGACGGCGTCCTTTTGAGCGAAGAACGCTACTTCGATGTATCTGCTCTGACCGTATGGGAGATACTCTACAGCCCTGCGTACATGGGACTTCCCAGCGAACGCGACGATTTTAATGCGGATCGCATCACCGAAGGGCAGATCGCCGGCTGCCGCAGCGTGGTGTGGGGGAATGATGCTCTGCTTTCCTGGCTGAAAGCGCGCGGCATCAATTCGAACTGGGATATGGTACACGCCGATCTCATCACCATCCTCTGGTTGATGGCAGAAACCTATAAAAAACGCTCCGGCGGAGAAAAAATGTCCTTTACCTTCCACCAGCCACAAGACTTGAAGCGCGCCGGACAGGAGCTCATGGGACTACCCATGCCGAAAGCAGAAGACGTACTCGATCGCTGGGAGAGTGCCGTCCCCGAAGGACTTCAGGGTGAAGACGTCTTCCATGCACTCAAGGATGCCATGGCGGATACGATCGATGGCGACCTTTCCTGGGCCGACCTTCGCTCCGATTTCTGGAAGATCCATACCGAAGCCTTTCAGGCCTGGTACCTCGGAGACGACACCTTCATTTCGCTCCTGCATCACATGCCCTACAGCGCAGGGAAACCCGGCTTCCTCTCCCGTGAAGTCCCGCTTGCGCCCGCCGCTCACATCCTTTCCCTCTTCCGCACGCTGAAAGAGCGCGGCTATGACATCGCCATCGCGACCGGCCGTGCCAGAGAGGAGATGGAGATTCCCTTCAAGCTGTTCCACTGGTACGAGGAATTCGATCCCTACACCATGGCGACTGCCTCCGATGCGGAAGAATCCGCCGGAAGGCTCGGCGGCCCCGTCCTCGACAAGCCGAATGCCTTCATCTTTTCCTGCGCCATTTTCGGCAGAGATCCGGACAACTACAAGGCCTACTCCGAAGAAACCATGCAGCCGGCCAAGGAGGATGAGATCTACGTCTGCGGCGACTCCTACTCCGACGTCATCGGCAGCCGCCGCGCCGGTGCGAAATGCATCGGCATCCTGACCGGCCTCGAAGGCAAGGACGCGATCCCGATGTTTGAGAAAGAAGGCGTCCCCTATGTGGACCGCGTGACGGATATTTTAGAGAAATTGGAGCAGAAGTGACCAGCAGCAAGTGGCTGGTGACTCGTACATTTCGCTTGCCATTTCCCTTGCACTGTCATTTCGAGCGAAGTGAGAAATCTGTTTCGTCTGAGGGGAAGGTGGAGCGGGATGGCGGACAATGGGAAACCTGATATATCCTCCATGTGTGTGATGGAGGCGGCCTGAACAGTAAAAAACGCGGGAAAAAAGAACTTTGAAGATCTTTCTTCCCGCGTTTTGCTATATGAAATCGGAGTAGCTGTTTCCCCGACGGTAACAGGGATGAGTGACTTGAATACCACTTTCGGGCATCACCCATATATATGCATGCGCGGCACAGCCGCCACCACCATCCCTAATCCCTAGTCCCTAGTCACCAGTCACTAGTCACTAGTCACTAGTCACCAGTCACTAGTCACTAGTCACTAGTCACTAGTCACTCATTCCGGACAGCAAAAAACATCCGGGGAACGCTTTCTGCCTTTACCCAAATGCAGGCGGGACACGGAATCGGCGCCGGTGTGGTTACATGTACCAAAGTACGAACGTCCTGGCTGTCGTCGGTGCTCGGCCTCGCAGGGGGCAGGGAGGCACGGAAAGCATGGATTTCCCGGATATTTTTTTGTTTGTCTTACATGTTCAGCCTTAGACAGGTGGGGGAAAAAGACTGACATTTCCTTGTCCTGTCCGATGAGCCAGAGCGCAAAGCAAGATCTTCCTTTCGTAAGGCGGCTCTCTGTCGTATTTCTTAGCGCTAATGAATTCTGGAAATCAGAGAACAGCCGCGAAAAGGTGCACACACGATGCCCTTGGCTTCATGTCTGTATTGTATACCTTATTTATGAAAATTGCAAGTCACGTCTTATAAGAAACTCACAAGTAATGGGTGATAGCTGAAAACTATCTGGTGATAAGTGCATATATATAGGATCATCTACCGTTCGCGAGTTCTTTTATTCACATGGCGGATTATGTCGTGAGTAGGAGATGTTGGCAGATCAGTCCATGAGAGGGCGTTTCTTATTTTTGCTGAGAAAATGAGATGATCGGGGAACCCATTGCGGATAGCCGTCCTTTTACGGGGAATACACCTTATCATATGAAAATTAGAAATAAGAGGCACAAGGTTAACAAAAATAAAATTAGATTAAAAACTATTGGACAAAATAAGTAGTTTATGATAGTCTCTTAGAAAGTTATCACTGATCAGGGAATAGGTGATGAGGATTTTCATCTTTGCCGTGGAAACTCGGACACACTGGCTCTTGATGGAAATCATTTTCTTCCCGCTAATTTCCGTTTCTAATCCAAAGGAGAAATCTATGAGCAGAACTATCCGCCGGATGCCTCTGGCGATTCTCACGATCATTCTCACTGTTCTGCTCCTCTTCTCCTGCCTTCTTGGGCTGAAGCTCGGGTATCTTTCTGTGTCCTTGTCGGGGATCGTATCGATCCTTGCTTCGCATCTTTTGGGAAGTGCGCTTCCTTCGGATATTGCGATGGGCATTGCGGATGCGGTCTGGGATCTTCGGCTCCCGCGCATCCTGCTCGCGCTCTCTGTCGGGATGGGGCTTTCGCTGTCCGGCATGGTGATGCAGGCAATGTTTCGCAATCCGATGTCAGACCCTTACATCATGGGCGTGTCCTCCGGGGCATCGCTGGGGGCGGCTTCTGCCGTTTTCTTTGGCGCGGGGGCGGCTTTCGGGGTATCTGCGATCGGATGCGGGGCATTTCTCGGTGCCTTGGCGTTGTCACTCATTCTCGCCATCGCGGCAGGCCGTGTGGCACCGGGGGATTCATCCTATCTCCTGATCTTTGGTGCGGCGCTGGCGGCAGTCTGCGGCGGGATCACGAGTGTGCTGGTGTATATCGGATCCAATGCGACGGGGATGGATGTGACGCTGTACTGGCTGATGGGCTCTGTTTCCTTCGCGAAACTCCTGCCGACGCTCTCTGTGCTAGCCATCGTGCTTGCTTTCATCATTTTTTTCTCTACACAGGCAAGGATCCTGAATCTGATGCTGGAAGGGGAGGAAACTGCTGTCCCGCTGGGGCGGCAGCTCCTCCCTTTTCGGCGTCTTTATCTTGTGATGAATGCACTCCTGATGGGAAGTCTGGTGACGCAGGCGGGACTGATCGGCTTCGTAGGTCTTCTGGTGCCGCATGGCTGCCGGATGGTCATGGGGGCGGATCACAGGAAGCTCCTGCCTGTATCCGTTCTTTCGGGAGGACTGATGACGGTCTGGGCAGATATCTTAGGACGGATACTGATCCACGGTGTGGATATTCCTTTGGGTGTCAGCTTATCTCTGATCGGTGCGCCTGTATTTCTGGGGATGCTCATCCGGCGTTCGTATCATTTTGGAGGAGAAGGGGCATGAATATTTCAGTCAATCATGTATCTGCCGGTTATGGGGGAAAGCAGGTGCTGAAGGATGTGTCGATTTCCTTCGAAAGCGGACAGCTGACGGGCATCATCGGGCCCAATGGGTGCGGGAAGAGTACGCTTTTGAAGTGCATTTACCGTCTGCTTTCGCCTTGGTCCGGGGATATCCGGATCGGTGATACGGTTTTGAAGGATCTGCCGTATCGGGAAAGCGCGAAGCGCGTCGCGGTACTGGCGCAGCATCACGCAGCCGGTTTCGATTTTGATGTAGAAGAGGTCGTGCTGATGGGGCGCACGCCTTACAAAGGCATTACGGAGGGAAACAATCGCGAGGATCGTGACATCGCGCATCGGGCGATGCAGGAAACGGGCGTGGAAACATTAGCGGAGCAGAGTTTTTCTTTTCTCTCCGGCGGGGAGCAGCAGCGCGTGATGCTTGCGCGGGCTCTCACGCAGGAGACACCTTGTCTCATCCTGGATGAACCGACGAATCATCTGGATATCACCTACCAGCTGCAGATCATGGATCTGGTGAGCTCGCGTCATTTGACGGTGCTTGCGGCCATTCATGACCTGAATATCGCAGCCATGTATTGTGACAAGATCGCAGCGATGAAGCATGGAGAACTGGTCGCTTTCGGCAGGCCTGAAGAGGTCTTGACGGAGGAGCGGATCTGGGATCTGTATCATGTGAAGGCTGAGGTTTTTCCGCGAAAAGATGGAAGGCCGGCTGTGATTTTCGAAAGAGGAGCCATCGTATGAAGCCTGTCTATCGTGTGATGCTCATCAGCGTTCTCTGCCTGCTCCTGACGCTCTTCTCATTGGGGGTGGGAGAGATCTCCCTTTCACCGGCAGAGACTTGTCATTATCTATATCTGGCGCTGACTTCGCCGGAAGGGAGTGGGATGGTCGAGCAGGATGTGCTGCAGTTCATCCGTCTGCCGCATCTTGTACTTTCTTTTTTCATCGGGGCAGGGCTTGCCGTCTGCGGAGCGGTGATGCAGGCCGTGATGAAGAATCCGCTGGCCGATCCGTATCTATTGGGGATTTCCTCTGGCGCAAGTCTGGGCGCGGTGCTGGCGATCGCACTCGGTATCGGGATGATCGGGAGCTTTGATGGGATCGGCGCCGCGGCTTTTCTTGGCGCCGGACTGGTTTCACTTTTGATCCTTCTTATTTCTTCGATCAGCGGCAAAGGAGAGGGATTGACACTGCTTCTGGCAGGCTTTGCACTCAATGCAGCCTGCTCGGCTGCTGTGAGCTTCTTCGTCACCGTGGTGGCGGATACGTCGAAGACGCGGTCTATCCAGTTCTGGATGATGGGGAATATCCGTGCTGACTCCTGGATGGCGATCGGCATTTTGGCGATTCTGGTGACGGCTGGATGTTTCTACTTCTTTTCGCAAAGGCGTATCTTGGATCTGATGCTCATGGGGGATGATCTCTCTTTGACCATGGGGCAAAAACTTGGGGCGTATCGAAAAGTGTATATCGCTGTCATGGCGCTTCTTGTCGGAGCGGTGGTGTACATGTCGGGTATGATCGGATTCGTCGGGCTCATCATCCCACACGGCGTGCGTCTCCTCGTAGGGAGCAGCCATGGGCGTCTTCTTCCGCTGGCGGCGCTTACGGGAGGGACATTCCTCTGTTGGGCGGATATTCTGGGAAGAAATGCCATTTCCGGACTGGAGCTGCCTGTGGGTGTCATGGCCGCACTGGCAGGTTCGCCCTTTTTCCTATGGATGCTGATATCCGGAAAGCAGGTGAGGAGATGAAGAAGGCTTGGCTTCTATCGCTTCTTCTGCCGCTCATCCTATCGGGCTGTCAACTGGAGAGGTCTCATCCCGCAGGGGAGGATTCGCGCCCTTTTGTGGATAATATCAAGGTAGAGAACTACTATGAGACGGGGGTGAATCGGGAGTACTTGTCGGATGTGCCGCAGCGTGTGATCGTCATCGGTGCGAATGAAACGGAGACGCTGCTGGATCTTGGTATCGAAGAGGCCATCCTCGCGGCAGATGATGGACAGAATAGTCAGCAGTATGGTATCAAGGCATCGAATGAAAAGGCCTTTCAGGTATTGACGCGCATCGATCGCAGCACGATCCAGGCAGAGCATTTTCTGGAAATGCATCCTGATATGATCATCGCAGAGCAGCAATTCTTCTCGAAAACCCGTCTTGGCAGTACGGACTACTGGAACAGCAAGGGCATCCTCACTATGGTGCCGCTGAATACCACCTCACCGGGCAAGCTGAATCAGGTGGAAACCGTAGAGAAGGAAATGAAATTCATTCGTGATCTGGGGATCATTTTTCACAAAGAGGAAGAAGCAGAGAAAATCGTGAGCGCAACGGAAAACCGGATTCACGATATAGCGAAAACCGTGGAATATCATAAGAAACCGAAAGTCATGATTCTCGATCGTATGAGCATCCTCGCTTCTTATGGGCGAAAGAAGATCGCAGGGGATATGGCTGCCTCTATCGGCGGCATCGTCCCGGATACCACGGCGGCGGTCAGTGATGAGATGATGATGAAGCTGGACCCGGATGTCGTCTTTCTCGTCGTGTATCGCGATGAGGAGAAGGAGCTGGCATGGCTCCGAAATAGGCCTGCTTTCCGAAATCTGAGCTTCGTCAAAAATCATCGTCTTTATGGGATACCGCTGAAATATGTGTATGGCCCGCAGACGCGCACCATCGATGCGATCGGCTATATGGCAGAGCGTATGTATCCGGGGGTATTTGATTTTCCGAAGGAATATGACTTCCATCATAGCTAAAAAGAGCCGGAGCCATCCGGCTCTTTTTTTATATGAGACTTCTTTTAAACGGTTGGGAAGCGAGATGATTTTATAGATTCTTCGACGTAGACCTCGCTTGTCGGGCTTTCACGCCGCGCGATTGACAGTAAGAATTATTATGCAGTGTGAAGGCCCGCATGAAAACGCAATGATGAATTTATCTTGCGGATATTCCTTTTCTGATATATAATATATCAAGAAAGGAATATTACATATGGGGATTAAATTCTACGAAAGCGCAGATGGTCAGGTTCCAGTGAGAGATTTTCTCGATGGTCTGGATATCAAAATGCGACAGAAAATGCTCCGTTCAATTATGGCTTTGCAAGAAATGGGATATTCCTTGCGTATGCCTTTATCGGAGTTTCTTGAAGATGGTATTTTTGAACTTCGGGCGCAGGCAGGAAACAATATCAGCCGAGTGTTGTATTTCTTCATGCTTGGAAATCAAGCGGTTTTGACGCATGGTTTCATCAAGAAAACGCAGAAAACACCGGCTCGTGAAATCAAGCGAGCAAAGAAAATGCGGGATGAGTATGTGAATCGCAGCAGGAGGTGAAAAAATGGATGATTTCGATAGATATCTCAATGAGCAGATGAAGGATCCTGATTTCAAAAAAGAATGGGATGAGAATGAAACGCGCTATCAGCTGATGATGATGGTTCTTCGTGCACGGAATGAGGAACAGCTCACGCAGTCGGAACTGGCTGAGCGCACAGGACTTAGGCAGTCCAATATCAGCCGCATTGAGAAAGGTCAGTCAATGCCTTCCATTGCTACACTTGCGAAGATCGCACAGGGACTTGGAAAGCGGCTGGAAATCCGTTTTGTATAGTTTCTAGGGAAACGCTGATTCTGTGATTGAATCAGCGTTTCCTTAGTTTTACGCGCATGCAAAACCCCCGATTCGCCCAAAGGCAAATCGGGGGTTTTCATCTATGTACCCATGAATCAGAATTTCACTCTAAGCAGTCTTACGGCATAGAGGATACAGAGGATGGTGACGCCGGTATCTGCGAAGACGGCGACCCACATATTGGCATAGCCTAAGAGGCCCATGATCATGACGGCGATCTTCACGATGAGGGCGAAGGCGACATTTTCCCAGGCGGTCTTGATGACTTTTCTGGCCACGCGGACGGCTTTGGAGATGGCGAGGGCATTCGAATTCAGGAAGACGACGTCAGCGGCTTCGATGGCAGCGTCTGCCCCGCTGCCCATAGCGGCGCCTACATCAGCACCGGCGAGGACGGGAGCATCATTGATGCCGTCGCCGACGAAGAGGACGGAGCCGATCTCTTTTCTGACTTTCTGCATTTCCGAGAGCTTGTCTTCCGGAAGGAGGCCGGCGTGGATGTTCTCGATGCCGATGAGACTGCCAATGGCTTTCGCACTTTTTTCATTATCTCCGGTCAGCATGACAGGGGTGATGTCGAGGGCTTTCAGGTCTTTGATACCTTCGATGGTGTCGGACTTGATGGCATCGGAAATGGTGATGCGGCCGAGGAGGGCCTTGCCTTTGGCGACGTAGACGTCGGTGCCGACTTCTTTGTTTTCCGGAAGGGATGGGATAGAGATGCCGGAAAGGGCGAGGAGCTTTTCATTTCCGACATAGATGTCTTCGCCGTTCAGGTTGGCTTTGACGCCGTGTCCGGCGATTTCCTGCATGGAGGTGAGCTTGGGAAGAGAGAGACCTTTTTCATTTGCGCAGGTCACGATGGACTGGGCGATGGGGTGGGTGGAGTAGATCTCAGCGGCAGCTGCGAGGGAAAGGATCTCGTCTTCGCTCTTGCCCGCGGTCTTCACGATGCTTCTGACTTTGAATTTTCCTTCGGTCAGAGTGCCGGTCTTATCGAGGACAGCGGCTTTGGTATTCGAGAGGGCTTCCATGACGGTGCCGCCCTTGAAGAGGATGCCTTCTTTCGATGCGGCGCCTATGCCGGCAAAGAAGGAGAGCGGGACGGAGATGACGAGCGCGCAGGGGCAGCTGATGACGAGGAAGGTGAGAGCGGTGTAGATGCATTTATCCCAGTCTGCGCCGAAGAGGAGCGGCGGGAGGACTGCGACGGCGATCGCGACGAAGACGACGATCGGGGTGTACACGCGGGAGAAGCGGGTGATGAAACGGTCGATCTTTGGCTTGCTGGCGACGGCATTCTCGACGGAGTCAAGGATACGGGTGACCATGGATTCTGCGAGGACTTTTTCGACCTGGATGCGGATGGTGCCGGTCATATTGACGCAGCCGGAGTCTACGGGGTCGCCGACGGCTGCGAGGACAGGCTTCGGTTCACCGGTGACGGCGGAGGTGTCGATCTGGGTCTCGCCTTCGGAAATGATGCCGTCAAGCGGGATGCGGTCGCCGGGGCGGATGAGAAGGATATCGCCGACTTCTGCTTCTTCTGCCGGGATGGTCTCGGTGCCGCTTGCGGTCACGCGCTGGACGACTTCCGGGCGCAGGTCGACGGCGTCCATGATCTGGTCGCGGCTGCGGTCGGCAGCGAGGTCCTGGAAGTATTCACCGATGCGGTAGAAGAGCATGACACCGACGGCTTCCGGATATTCGTGGATCGCGAAGGCGCCGACGGTCGCAACGGTCATGAGGAAGGTCTCGTCGAAGAATTCCCCATGGGTGATGTTTTTGAGGGCGGTGTAGACGATGGGGCCGCCTAAGATGAGGTAGGAGACGAAGAAGAAATAGTCTCCGATGGAGGCAAGTCCTGCGAAGAGGCCGGCCGGCTGGTAGTGCATCAGCATGCCGATGACGAAGAGGAGGCCGCCGATGGAGAGCTGGCTTTTTTCGCTTTTCAGGCGTTCAAGGAAGGACGCTTCTTTTTGGGCTGCTGACTTTTTCTGTGCTTTGGTCGGGCGCTGTTTCTTTCGGATCTCGGTCGGATTTTCGACTTCGTTGCATTTTCTGGTCAGCTCGGGGATGAGGCTGTCCGGGTCTTTGGCGGTGAGTTTCATCGTCTTGGTGGCGAAGGAGATCGAGGCAGAGAGGACGCCGGGCTGGCGGTTCACGAGCTTTTCGAGCTTGACGGCGCAGGCTGCACAGTCGAGGGTGGGGATCTCATAGATTTCCGTCTTGAAATCGCCCTTGTCAGAGGGCGGTACGATGCCGATATTTTCATCGACGGTGCGGCAGACGGAGAGCAGCTGCGGGATGAGATTGTCCGGATTTTCTTTGGAAATGACGCGGAGCTCTTTCTTCGTGAAGGAGACCGAGGCGAAGAAGACGGATGGCATTTCGCGGATCTTCCCTTCCATTTTCGCGGCGCATTCCATGCAGTCGAGGTGCTCCATGTGATAGAGACCGCGCTTGTATTCCTTTCCTAAGAAATCGCACTGGCAGGAGGCAAGGTCTTTGCCGCAGTAGTCGCAGTCTTCTTCGTCGATGCAGTCATGGCAGTGACAGTCGTCCTTGTGTCCATCATGATGGTGGATGCCCTTGTCATGGAAATGGCCGAAGGCGCGTCTTTCATCGATCGCAATGTCGGCATCGCTCTCCATGACATCGATCTTATTGTCCTTGTATTTTGCCATTTCAGGGTCATTCGAGTGGTCATGGCGCTCTTCCGGGATCTCTTCGCAGCAGCCACAGCCGCAGCCATTATGCTCATGGGAGTGGCCTTCGTGGTCATGGTCATGCCCGCAGCCGCATCCGTGCTCGTGAGAGTGACCTTCGTGGCCATGGTCATGGCCGCAGGCGCATCCGTGCTCGTAGGAGTGGCCTTCGTGGCCATGGTCATGGCCGCAGGCGCATTCATGCTCATGGGAGTGGCCTTCGTGGTCGTGGTCATGCCCGCAGGTGCATCCGTGTTCATGGGAGTGGCCTTCGTGGCCATGGTCATGCCCGCAGGCGCATTCGTGTTCATGGGAGTGGCCTTCGTGGTCATGGTCATGCCCACAGCCGCAGCTGTGATTTTCTTCATCTTCCTCGTGGTGTGCATGCTCTTCGGTGCGATGGACGGCTTCCTGTGCCTGATGGCAGTGGCCGCATCCGCAGTGATGTACATGCTTTTCATCGTGCTTTTCCATGGTATATCTCCTTATCTGTAATGGAAGCGTTGCTTCCTGAGCGGTATGATTCTATGGTGCTATTTTAGCATTCTCTAGTTCCAACGTAAATGGAACATGAGAAACACTTTAATATTTCAAGTAGGAGAGGGGGAAATGATAGGTTTAGATAGGGCTAAAAAAGAATGAGTTCGAGAGGAGGTAATAAAAATAAGAAAAGAAATGAGAAACGAGAAATGCGAAATGGCGGTGCGGCGCATAAAAAGCAGAAGCGCCGCGGAGTATAAATGAGATAATGTTTGAAAGTGAGTGGGGAGCGGGTTTCCCGTTTGGGAGTTCCAAACATCGTCCGCCTGACCGCGAATGACAAAGATTTCTCGCTTACGCTCGAAATGACGATACGGGGGAGTCTTAAGTCTCCTAGTCTCCAGCTGCTCGAGATCCCTAATTCCTAATCCCTAGATACTAGTCCCTCGCTATCAGTCACTAGTCACCTCTAATTGACCCGTAGCTTTTTTATTGACATACCTGTATATTTATGCTACCATCTTGAATAAATAAGAAGGGTGTGAGGACTATGTCAGATAAAAAAGTCATTTATGAAGTCAAACATTTGCAGAAATCGTTCGGCAAGGTCGAAGTACTGAGAGATATCAATATGAAGATCGAGAACGGAGAAGTGTGTACCATTATCGGTCCGTCCGGGAGTGGGAAGAGTACATTCCTGCGTTGCCTGAATCTGCTGGAAACGCCGACTGGGGGCGAGCTGTGGTTCGAAGGGAAGAAGGTCAATGAAAAGACCGATGTGAAGATGCTGCGCCGCGATGTCGGTATGGTTTTCCAGTCGTTCAACCTGTTCCCGATGTTCTCCGCGGTAGAAAATGTCATGTATGCGCCGGTACATATTAAGAAGCTGCCGAAAGCGGAAGCGAAAGAGGAAGCGATGGAGCTTCTCTCCCGTGTGGGTCTTGCTGAGCGTGCGGATTATTATCCGGGCGAGCTCTCCGGCGGGCAGCAGCAGCGTGTCGCTATCGCCAGAGCGCTTGCGATGAAGCCGAAGATGCTGCTCTTCGATGAACCGACCTCTGCGCTCGATCCCGAGCTCGTCGGCGATGTACTGACCGTCATGAAGGAAGTCGCCTTGGGCGGCATGACCATGGCCGTTGTCACGCACGAGATGCAGTTTGCCAGAAGCGTTTCCAATCACGTCATTTTCATGGATAAGGGCTATATCGTGGAGGAAGGAAATCCCGAAGATATCTTCACCCATCCACAGGAAGAACGGACGCAGACATTCCTGAAGCGTCTGATCCATGCTGATATTTAAGGAGATGATGCGATTATGGATATGGTATTAGATACAGCTGTCAAATATAATGACATTTTCATGTCAGGTGTGAAGATCACCATCATTATTTCTCTTCTGTCCTGCTTCTTTGGTCTTCTTCTCGGGATCATTCTGGCATTCATGAAGATCTCGGGCATCAAGGTCCTCCAGTGGATCTCGACGGCCTATGTAGAAGTCATCCGCGGTACGCCGGTCTTGGTACAGATCTCTCTCGTGTTTTTCGGGTTGCCGTTCCTTGGCATCCATTTCCCCAGCTTCCAGATCATGGGCGTCGACTTTGAAAGACTTTCCGCCGGTGTCCTTGCACTGATCCTGAATTCCGGTGCGTATGAGTGTGAGATCGTCCGTTCTGGTATCCAGTCCATCCCGAAGGGACAGCTCGAAGGCGCGATGTCGCTTGGTTTCTCGAAGTGGGAGTCTATGGTGCGTATCATCATCCCGCAGGCGATCCGCAACATCCTGCCCGTCATCGGGAATGAATTCGTCACCCTCATCAAAGAGTCCTCTCAGGTCTCTGTCATCGGTATGGCCGATCTGATGTATACGGCGACCACCATCCAGGGCATCAGCTTCCAGCCATTCCCACCGCTCGTCATCGTAGCGATCTACTACTTCATCATGACCTTCTTCGTCTCCATGTGCCTGCGCGTGCTTGAACGCCGCATGAAGGTGAAGAGTGTGAGATAGCAGGAAATCGGCAAACGGTTCTTCGATAGGAGAACCGTTTTTTGATTTTTTGAAAAAAGCAAGCATGAGAAGGCGGCATAGCCCCATCCTTGTATCGTTAGCCACTTCCTTTTGGTGGGGCTTTTGTGTTTTCCGTGAAGGGATTTCCTGTATCGCATGCCCTTTTCATTGTGGCTGAATTTGTCAGATGGTATAATGACCTTAGAATGTTATATAAATATGTGTATGTGAACATAGACCAGAAAGGGCATGGGACATGAGCTTATCCGCATTGATTGAAAGACTTCGCAAGATCATGAGAAAAGATAAAGGCGTCGACGGGGACGCGCAGCGGCTGTCTCAGATCGTTTGGCTGATCTTCTTGAAGATTTTCGACTTCAAGGAAGAAGAAGGCGAGCTGAGTGATGCTTACGAGCCGGTGATTCCGGAAGGATACCGCTGGCGCGACTGGGCGGATACCGGCGATGTCAAGAATGCCATGACCGGTGACGAGCTGCTCCATTTTGTGAATAACATCCTGATTCCGGTTCTGAAAGGGGACGGCATCGAGGTAGAGGGGAAGAGGGTGCATCCTTTCGACAAGACTGATGACCGCAGCCTCATGGTGAAGAAAATCATGAGCGATACCGTCAATTACATGAAAGACGGGTACATCCTCCGCGAAGTCATCGACACCTTGAACGAAGTCGACTTTGCCGATTCGGCTGAAGCGCATCAGTTCAATGAGATGTACGAATCCATGCTGCGAGGGCTCCAGAGCGCAGGGAGTTCCGGCGAATTCTATACGAATCGGGCCATCACGTCCTTTGCCATCGAAAAAATCAATCCGCAGATCGGCGGCGTGCTGGCGGACTGGGCGGCGGGGACGGGTGGTTTCCTCGTGGACGGCCTGGAGCACCTTTCGAGGCAGGTGGGAAATAGTGCCGAAGCGCAGAAACTTCTCCAGACGAGCATTCGCGGTGGGGAATTCAAGCCGCTTCCCTACAAACTCCTGATCACGAACCTTCTCCTTCACGACATCGAGCTCCCGGATATCCATTACGGAGATTCCCTCGATGAAAAGAATTTCGGCGAATACATGACAGATGACCTCGTGGACTATGAAGCCATGAATCCGCCCTACGGCGGCGTCGCTTCGCAGAGCGACAAGCTCGCCTTCCCCGCGGATATGAGAAGCTCCGAGACGGCTGACCTTTTCGTGGCGCTGGAAGTGAAACGGCTGAAACAGGGAGGCCGCGCGGTCATCGTCCTGCCGGACGGATTCCTCTTCGGCAATGACAATGCCAAGCTCGCCATCAAGAAATACCTCATGGGTGAATGCTGTCTCCATACCATCATCCGGCTTCCCCAGAGCTGCTTTGCCCCATATACCTCCATTGCGACGAATCTCCTCTTCTTCGATAAGACGGGCCCGACCCATGACGTATGGTACTACCGCCTCGACATGCCGGAAGGATACAAGCACTTCTCCAAGACGAAGCCCATGCTGAAAGAGCACTTCGACGGCGTGAGGAAATGGTGGGACGACCGCGAGGAAATCATCGATGAAAAGACCGATGAAGCGGCGGCGACGACCTATAAGTCGAAGTGCTACACGATGGAAGAAATCAAAGCCAATGACTACAACCTCGACCTGTGCGGCTATCCGAGCGAAGAGAAAATCATCCTGTCACCGGAAGAGACCATGAGACGCTTCGTAGAGAGAAGGGAAAAGCTCGACAAGAAAATGGACGAGCAGCTGGCTCGTATCAGAGAGATGCTGGAGGTGAAAGGCTGATGGGGATCGCAAGTGATTTGAGACAGTCCGTCCTCCAGGCGGCGATGCAGGGCAAGCTGACGACGCAGAAAGCCGAGGACGGTGATGCGAGGGATCTTCTCCTTGCCATCCGCGAGGAAAAGGAAAAACTGGTGAAGGAGAAAAAGGGCAAGAAAGAAAAGCCGCTGGCGCCCATTATGGATGAAGAAATCCCTTTTGTTATTCCGGAGAATTGGGTATGGTGCAGACTTGCTGAAATTTGCACAAAACTTGTGGACGGCGACCATAATCCACCTAAAGGTACAAATAAAAAAACATCATATATCATGGCTTCGTCTAAAAACATTAACAATGATAAATTAGTCAATCTTGAAAGCGTGAGATATCTTTCGAAAGAAGTTTTTGAAAAAGAAAATCAAAGAACTCAAGCTAAGGTAGGAGATATATTTTTTACTTCTGTAGGGTCGTTAGGCAGGAGTTGCGTATATAATGAAAATATAAACATCTGTTTTCAGAGAAGCGTTTCCGTTATTACGACCTTAGCATATAACTATTTCTTGAAATATTGCTTTGATTCCCCTGTTATTCAGAATAAAGTATTAAAAGAGGCTACAGGTACAGCGCAAAAAGGTTTTTATTTGAACCAATTGGCTGCTATGGCTATTCCTCTCCCCCCTCTCCCTGAGCAGCGGCGGATTGTGGCCCGTGTCGAGGCGCTGATGAAGGAAATCGACCAACTGGAACAGACGGAGAAGGAGCTGGAAGCCATCAAGGCGGCCTTTCCGGCGGACATGAAAGCCTCCCTGCTTCAGGCGGCGATGGAAGGGAAGCTGACACGCCAGAAAGCCGAGGACGGTGATGCAAAGGATATTCTCCTTGCCATCCGCGAGGAAAAGGAAAAACTGGTGAAAGAGAAGAAGAAAAAGAAAGAAAAGCCGCTGGCGCCCATCACGGATGAAGAAATCCCTTTTGATATTCCGGAGAATTGGGTATGGTGCAGACTAGGAGAAATTTCTACCTATGCTTCTCCAAAGTCAAAAATAAATGCTAAGGAAGCAGATAAAGATACATGGATGCTTGACTTGGAAGATATTGAGAAAGGCGGAAAATTATTAGCCAAACTCAAGGTATCGGACAAAAAAGCCATAGGGGACAAAACAATTTTTCACGATGGAGATATTTTATATTCAAAATTAAGGCCATACTTGCTCAAAATTCTAGTTGCTAGTGATGATGGAATTTGTACTCCGGAGTTAATTCCATTTTCAATGTATGGTAATATCGACACAAGATATATTGTTGATTTATTGAAATCCCCTTATGTAGATAATGCTATCAATGGAGCAACTTACGGATTGAAAATGCCAAGAGTAGGAACAAAAACTATGATAAATCTTCCTATTCCTCTCCCCCCACTCCCTGAGCAGCAGCGGATTGTTGAGAAGCTGGACCAGCTCCTGCCCTTATGTGACAGCCTGTCGGAACACTGAGAAAGGATGCGAAACCTATGGAATCAAGAGTCGAATATGGCCAGACGGTGGATGAGAATGAAGAATCCACGAAGCTGCGTTTCATTACGCCGGTGCTGGAAGACAAATGGGGTGGGCGGCACGATATCCATATGGAATACCCCATCACGAATGGGGTGATTTCCATCGATGAATACAATGAACCCCACCGGGGCAAGCCGAAGAAGGCGGACTACTTGCTCTGCTTCAATGAAAACGTGCCCCTCGCCGTCGTGGAGGCGAAGGGCTCCGCCCATTCGGCCGATGAAGGCTACAACCAGGCGAAGGAATACGCCCGTCGGCTGGATGTGCCCTTCGCCTATGCCACGAACGGGGATGATCTCATCGAGCTTGACCTCATCACGGGGATCAATAAGAATCTGAAGATGATGCAGTTCCCGACGAAGGAAGCCTTGTGGAACCGCTATTGTCATGAGATGGGCCTCGATGATGAGATGGTGGAGCTCTATACGGAGCCGTACTACACCACGCTGAATGGCAAGCGGCCACGGTACTACCAGCGGATCGCCATCAACCGGACCATTGAGCATATCGAGAAGGGGAAGAAGCGGCTCCTCCTCGTCATGGCGACGGGGACGGGGAAGACGTTCTGCTCGTTCCAGATCATTTACCGCTTCTGGCACACCCATACGTTCAAGAAAATCCTGTACCTCGCGGATCGGAATATCCTGATCGACCAGACGATGCGGAAGGATTTCTATCCTTTCATGCATGCGATGGAGAAAATCGATAACAAGAACATCCATACGTCGAAGGATATTTTCCTAGGGCTGTACCAGCAGCTCGTCGGGAATGACAATGGCGTGGAAAAAGACTATTACAAGCAGCTGCCCCGCGATTTCTTCGACCTCATCATCATCGACGAATGTCATAGGGGCAGTGCCAATGATGACTCAAACTGGCATAAAATTCTCACGTATTTCGCAAGCGCCGTCCAAGTCGGCATGACGGCTACGCCGAAGGATGGGGGACTGGAAGATGCGGAGTCTGCTATCAGGGAAGCGGAGACAAACCTCGCCTTTGCCAAGAGGCAGCATTTGGCGGTCGATGTCAGGAAGTACACGAAAGCCTTGACCAGAGCGAAGGAGAGATACGCCAGGGCGATGGAGCAGAGCAATCTGGTCTACTTCGGGAAGCCGATCTATACCTATTCCCTGAAGCAGGGCATCGAAGACGGTTTCCTCGCGCCGTACCGTGTCGTGAATGTGGAACTGAATATCGATAAAAACGGCTGGACGCCAGCCCAAAATACGACGGACGTGGACGGCGATCCCGTCCCCATTCGCACCTACACGCAGGATGATTTCGACCGCATCATCGTCCTGCCGGACCGGCGCAAGGCGGTAGCGAAGCGAATCACGGACTTCATGAAGACGAATGATATGCGCTATGCCAAGGCCATCGTTTTCTGTGAGGATATTCCCCACTGCCAGGAAATGGTGCGGCTCCTCGAAAATGAAAATGCGGACCTCGTAGCCGAAGATCCCCGGTATATTATGCAGATCACGGGGGATAACGATTATGGGAAAGCGCAGTTGGATAATTTCATCGACCCGTCTTCGAAATATCCCGTCATTGCTGTGACAAGCCGCCTCATGAGTACGGGCGTCGATGCGGAGACCTGTAAAATCATCGTGCTGGATAGGAAAATCGGCTCTATGACGGAATTCAAGCAGATCATCGGAAGGGGCACCCGCATCAAGGAAAAATATGTGTGTGATGGAGAGGAAGACTCGAAGATGTTCTTCACCATCCTTGATTTCCGAAAGAACTATACCAAATTCAACGACCCAGACTTTGATGGCAGCCCGGCTGATGTGATGACGGTACCGGAAGATAACAAATTCCCGAAGCCGCCTGTCCGCCCCAGCCGCCCACAGGGAAACTTGAGAGAGCATCCCCAGGGGAAGGTCATCCGCATCAACGGCGTGGATGTAGAAATCGTGAATGAAGATGTATTTTACCGTGATGAGAACGGGAATCTGGTGGAAAAAAGCCTGAATTCTGAAATCCGGAATAATATCGTGATGCAGTATCCGAAGTATGAGGACTTCAAGAAAGCATGGCTGGGGAACAACAATAAGGCCAAGTTCGCCTCCGACCTTCTCCTTGAAATCGAATGGGGCGATCGGTTTTATACCCAGTATGGATACGAGGTCGATGTCTTTGATATCATCGCGTACTTTGGCTATGACATCGAGCCGCCAATGAGCAAGCGGAAAAGGACAGAGCAGCCATCTGTGCAGCACTTCCTCGCGGTCTATCCGCTGAATATCCAGCAGATCGCCAGAGGACTGCTGGATACGTATATTGCCTCTGATTTCGTGGCTCTTCGTGACGTGAAGAATGTTTTCAGTATGAATACGTTCGACAAAATGGGACTTACACCGCTCTCTGCCATGAGAATTTTCAGCGGGAAGACAAACTATATCAAATTCCTGCATGGATTGGAACAGTCCCTATATGAATAGTCATCTGAATGATTTTGGGGAAACACACGGTTTTTCCATATAAAAACGCTATCCACACGCTATCCACGAAAAAGTGGATAGCGTTTTTTTGTGTGATTTTTAGGACTTTGATCAGAAGTGAGGAGAGGCATGTAGTGTCCAGAGAAATGCATCAGCCTTGCCTATGTATCGTTTTTTGCTCTCACATATAGATTTATGTGGAAAAGTGAGGAATTTCTCTGTATAATAGAATAGAATTTTTGTGTACAGATGCAAGAAGTCGGGGAGTTTGAAAGCAGGGATGAGTGGACAGGGATCGGGTGACTGAGAGACTAGGAGACATTAGACTCCTGCATCGTCATTTCGAGCGAAGCGAGAAATCTTTGTCATTCGCGGTCATGTGGGCAATGATTGGAAAATTCAAAACGGGAAACCTGCTATCCGCAGACTTTCTGGCATCGCCCCATATATACTGCGGCGAAGCCGCCACTACAACCCTGAACCCTGAACCCCGAACCCTATTCATCTGTAAATGTTGTCATTTTATGCAATGAGGTACCTATGTTTATCGATAGAGCAAAGATTATTGTAGTCTCCGGTGCGGGCGGGGACGGGATGGTTTCCTTCCGCCGTGAGAAGTATGTACCGCGCGGCGGCCCGTCGGGCGGTGATGGCGGCAAGGGCGGCTCGGTCTTCATCAAAGCAAATAGCGACCTGAATACGCTGATCAATTTCCGCCGTCATAGAAAATTCGCAGCCAAAGCCGGTGCCAACGGCGGCGCCAAAGAGATGTTCGGTAAAAATGCAGAGGACGTCTTTGTCGAGGTGCCGCTCGGGACGATGGTCTATGACAATAAGACCGGCGAACTTTTGGCGGATATGACGCAGAATGGACAGGAAGCCCTCATCGTCAAAGGCGGGCATGGCGGCCGCGGAAATTCCCATTTCGCGACATCGGCTGTCCGTGCGCCTCTTTATGCGGAAAAAGGCGAGCCGGGTGAAGAAAAGGAGCTGCGCCTCGAGCTGAAGGTGCTGGCGGATGTCGGCCTTCTAGGATTCCCGAGCGTAGGGAAATCCTCTCTCATCCGCAAGGTATCCGGTGCGAAGCCGGAAGTGGCGGCGTACCATTTCACGACGCTGAATCCGATCCTCGGTGTGGTGAATCTGGACTATGAGAGAAGCTTCGTCATGGCAGATATCCCGGGCCTGATCGAAGGCGCAAGTCAGGGGACTGGTCTTGGGGACGAATTTCTTCGCCATGTAGAGCGTACGAAGGTCCTCATCCATGTGCTTGATGCGGCGGGCAGCGAAGGCCGAGATCCATTGAATGATTTCCATATCATTAATAATGAGCTTGAGCTGTATAGCCCGGAGCTTCGTCAGAAGAAGCAGATCGTCGCAGCGAATAAGACCGATCTCATCGATGACCCGAAGAAGCTGGAAGAGCTGAAGGAGGCCATCGAGAAGGAAGGCTATGACTTCTATCCCATCTGCACGCTTTCCGGAGAAGGCACTCGTCCGCTCATGGAAGCCGTGTGGAAGCTTCTGCAGGAGATCCCCGATGTATCCTTCGAATCTCCGGAAAAGGCCATTGTATATGAAGCGAACAAGCAGGAATTCGAGATCGAGTGCAAGAATGATGTGTACTATATCAAGGGAAAGCGCGTGGAAAAGCTGGTCGGCATGACCGACTTCGAGGACTATGTCTCCATGCGCCGCTTCGACAGAGCTTGGAGATTCATGGGCCTTGACAAGCTCCTCCGCAAGGCAGGCTGCCAGGAAGGCGATACGGTCAATCTGTACGGCGTAGAATTCACCTGGTCGGAGAATCATAGTGAAGAGGAATAACCGGTGACGGGGAGACTAGGAGACTAGAAGACATCAGCCTCTCGTATCGTCATTTCGAGCGAAGCGAGAAATCTTTGTCATTCGCGGCCGAGTGGTTGATGTGTGGAAACCCCAAACGGGAAGCCTGTCAGCCGCAAGCCTTCGGGCATTGCCCCATATATACTTGCGGCGAAGCCGCCACCACAACCCTGAACCCTGAAGTTTGAAAGCAGGGATGATGAGGAATTGTACGTGCCAGCGTTTTTCTCGTATCGTACCCCCCTTTCCCACGGAAAGGGGGGCAGGGGGGATAGGGAGACAAATGACACAGCAGTTAGTCTCTTCATTTGAGGCTAACTACGTTTGTTTGACTACACTTTCCGTTCGGCACATGCCGTAGTCAGCCCCGTCCCTGCTGATCCTCTGTCTGCACACTCTCCTCCCTATCCCCCGCCCCGCGGGCGGCCCCTTCCCGAGGGGAAGGGGCTTTGCGATACGTGATGACCAATTTCTAAAAAATATGTGGCGCTTCCATATGATGATGCGCCGCACCAGCCCCTTTTGAACCTCTTGAACCTCTTGAACCTCTTGAACCTTTTGAACACATAGAACCCACTCCCCCTCTTTCGAGCGCAATCAAAAGGCGTTACGCCCCCAGAGGCTAACCCAGAACCATAAACCCATAAATCATTTTAACCAAGGAGTTTTTTCCATGCTTACAGGAAAACAGAAACAATACTTAAAAGCTCTTGCCGTGCAGCTGCCGGCGGTCGTACAGGTCGGTAAAGACGGCATGAGTGAGACGGTCATCCAGAGTGTGGATGACGTCTTGACGGCACGCGAACTGATCAAAGTGAAGATCAATCAGAATTCGGACGAAGATATCAAGAGCACCGCGCTCTACCTTGCAGGGCATCTCTCCTGCGAGATCGTGCAGATCATCGGCAGAAACTGTGTTCTTTTCAAGAAAAAAGAAAAGAAGTCGCACTATGAATTACCTTAAGACCGGAGATCGCGAAGCGATTCTGAAGAAAAAGCGTGTGGTTGTGAAGGTCGGTACCAGCTCGATCACCTATGAAAATGGGAAAGTGAATTTCCGCTACCTGGATCATCTGACGCGGCAGCTTGCTGACCTCAAAAACCGCGGTCTTGATGTGGTACTCGTCACTTCGGGGGCAATCGGTGTGGGACTACCCATGCTGGGATTTCATAAGAAGCCGGATTTCCTGCCTTACAAACAGGCAGCGGCGGCTGTGGGGCAGGGCGCGCTCATGAATACCTATGAGCATCTCTTCCATGAATACGGGCAGACCGTTGGGCAGCTCCTTTTCACGAAGGGCGATGCGGTGAATTCGAAGCGCTATCTTTACATGCGAGGTACCATTCAGGCACTTCTTGAACTTGGAGCGATCCCGATCGTGAATGAAAATGATGCGGTATCCGCAGATGAGATCAAGATTGGCGACAATGACACGCTGTCTGCCATCGTCGCAAGCGTGGCCGAAGCCGACCTTTTGATTATTCTTTCCGACATTCAGGGCCTGTATACGAAGGATCCGAAGAGTCATCCGGATGCAGAGCTGATCCATGAAGTCCCCGCCTTCTCCCGTGAGCTTTTTGCCATTGCCGGCGGCGCGGGTACAGCGCGCGGTACGGGCGGCATGTATACGAAAATCCAGGCAGCGGAGATCTGCGTGCATTCTGGCATTGATATGATCATTGCGAAAAGCGATGAGAAAGAAGTCCTGCTGCGCATCATGGATGGGGAGGAGATCGGGACACTCTTCCGCGGTGAAAATGTGCATCCGCAGCTGAAGAAGCGGGATATCATCATCGGTACGGCGGTCAAAGGCAAGATCTTCGTCGATGAGGGATGCAGAAAGGCGCTCCTTGAGAAGGGCTCTTCACTCCTTCCTGTCGGTATCATTGATGTAAAAGGCGCTTTCAGTGATGGGGATACGGTGGCCGTGTACTTTGAGGATCAAGAACTGGCCCGCGGCATTTCCCACTACAGCAGTGAGGATGTACAGAAGATCATGGGACATCGCACCGAAGGGCTTTCCGAGGCTCTCGGCATGGCAGCGCCCTATGATACGGTCATCCACAGAGACAATCTCTTGGTGATGAGATAAAGGGATCCACCGGTCTTATGAAGCGGTGCGCCAGGGAAACACTGATTCAATCGTTATTCGATTTTACTCTTGTATTTTCATGCGATGCAAGGAATATTCCGACGCGAATAGCGAGCTATTTAAGGAGGAGTATGACGAAGCATTGTATGAAAATACATGTGAAATCGAATTCTGCGATCGAATCAGCGTTTCCCTAGGGAGTTATGCGATTTCTGCTGGCAGACAAAATGAAATTTTCAGAAAAATTATACTGGATGGCGTACTACTATACCCGCCATCCGAAGGGGAGATTTGAACTGTCCCATATCCTGCAGCTTTTGGCTTTTTGGGCAGTCTGTATTTTAATGTGCGAAATGGTGCTGTATCTATGGCTGAACGGATAGGTATTTTTGGCGGCTCTTTTAATCCCATTCATGTAGGACATTTGGTGATCGCAGAAGCGGCATGGCAGGAATTTTCGCTGCGCAAAGTCCTTTTCATTCCTTCCGGTGATACACCGAATAAGGATATGCACCACATTGACAAGAATATCCGCTATGCGATGGTGGAAAAGGCCATCGAAGGGAATGGGCATTTCATGATCTCACCCATTGAGCGTGACCGCCAAGGCCCTTCCTATACGGTGGATACCATCCGTATCCTCCAGCGCGAGTTTGGCGATGATTATGAATTCTACTTCATCTGCGGCACCGATGCCGTGGCGGATCTGCCGACGTGGAAATACAACAGGGAGCTTCTTTCTGCCTGTCATTTCATCTGCGCGAGCCGCCCGGGGAATGAAATTGAGATACAGAAGTCCATCGATTACTTTGGGGAACTGGGGAGGAAAAAGATTCATTTCCTAAAGACCCCGGAGCTGGCGATCTCCTCTACGATCCTCCGAGACTGGATCGCAGAGAAGAGATCCGTGCGCTACCTGATCCCGGATGCGGTGATCGATATGATCCGCAGCAATAAATTGTATGAATGAGGCGCGGGAAATACCACCACTTACTGAGGCTGTTATGAAACTGGAAAAAATAGAAAAAGAACTGGAAAAGACATTGTCGCCGAAGCGGTTCCGTCATTCGGCGGGAGTCGCAGAGATGGCCCGTCATTTGGCGCATCTGTATGGGGCATCGGAAGAAAAGGCATACCTTGCCGGCTGGATCCATGACTGTGCGAAGGAGATGACACTCTCCGAAATGCAGCATGTCGTGAAGAAAGCACATCTGACATTTGATGATGCAAAGCATATGCTTGGGAGTCGTGCGCTGCTGCATGGCCCGGCAGGGAGCGTCCTTGCCAAAACGGCATTTGGCATCGATGATGAAGAGATCCGGGGAGCGATCTATTATCATACGACGGGGCGCGTCGGCATGACGCTTCTCGAAAAGATCGTATTCCTCGCAGACTATATCGAGCCAAACCGCGATTTTCCCGGCGTCGAAGACCTGCGGCTCCTCGCAGAGAAAGACTTGGACGAAGCCGTACTTGCGGCGTATGATTCTACGATTTCCCATCTCATCGATCAGGAAGCGTACATTTATGGCCTCACTTTCTTAGGCCGCAATGATATGGTGGAAAAGCGGGAGAAGACCGGTCGGTAATCGGAGACCCTTCTGCTCGAAAGAGAAACGCTTCTTGCGGTGTGAGGGCAGTGAAAGTCCATATCCTACTTTTCATAGCGCTGCTTCTTTGGGCAGCAAGACTTTCTATGGAGAGGAAACATGAAGGAGGTTTTACCTCGAAGGTATGATGAAAACGAAAAAAGGAAAGACAAGGATCAAGCTAAAAAAGCTTCTTCTTTTCCTGCTGATGGTGGTTTTGGCGATCGTGCTGCTCGTCTTGGGCACAGGAAAAATCGTGCACTTTGCTGCGGGGCGCATGCATGCCGATGAAGCAAAGCCGACCTACTACCTCTTCATCGGAGAGGATGAGACGGCAGGAAGCGAGGCGGATGCCATGCTGCTTCTGGCGGATAATGATAAGAAAAAAGAAATGACCTTCATTTCTATTCCGCCGAATACCAAGGTCGTCCGTCAGGAAAAGACAAATCTTCTTTTGCAGGATACGTTCAAAGAAGGCGGCGCAGAGGAGACAAAGTCAGCGGTGGAGAATCTGCTCCACATCCGCATCGACAAGTATGCGGTCGTGAACTATGCCGATTTTCGGGAGAATGTGTCGAAAGCAGGGCCCATTTCTCTCTATGTAGAAAAATATATGGAGCATCTGGATCGGGATGGATCCTTTGATATCGGACTGAATCAGGGCTACCAGCCGCTTGACAGCGAGCAGGCACTCGGCTATGTCCGTTACGTGGATAAGGAGGATGGAGAGATCGGCCGTATTCAGCGACAGGAACGATTCCTCAAGATCCTTCTCTCGCATCTCCAAAGCCGCGTGGCACTGCGGAACTGGCTGACCGTCCGCTACGGCTTCCGTGCGGTCGAGAGCGATATCACGCCGTCTGAGGCGGCCTCTTTGGCCTATCGGCTGACCGGCTATCCGCCGGAAGGATGCAAATTCATTATTTTCCCGGGCGAAATGCAGACCATCGGGAAAGTCAGGACTTGGGTGGTGAATCCGGTGGAAGCACAGAAGGTGCTTTCTCTGACGATGGAATAGACGGGGCGCACCCAGGCATCACCTATTAGAATAAAAAAGGAGTATATGTATGGAAAACAATCTTCAGACCATTTGTGAAGCATTATCGAATAAGAAAAGCGTACTCATTAAAGTACTGAATGTCCGTGATCTCACTTCGATCGCAGATTATTTCGTTCTCTGCTCGACTAGAAATCAGAAGCAGTCTCAGGCTGCGGCGGATGAAGTGGAAGAAAAGATGGCAGAACTCGGCGTGAAAGCGACCCGAAAAGAAGGCTACCGCGAAGGGGACTGGATCCTTCTCGACTTCGGCGATGTGATCGTTCACATTTTCACCGATGAAGAAAGACGCCATTATGATTTCGATACCCTCTGGAAAGAAGCGCCGGCAGAAGAATACCACGACGAGGGAGAAACGGAGAAATAAATGGAAGAGACCAGGATTCCTGCCAAACAGGAAAGTATATATAAGGAAAACTCCATCGCAGAGCTCCCGGTCGTCCGTGTCTCCGGCTTTGGTGCCTTTTTGGACGGAGGTACAGGAAATTCAAAGGATGACATCCTCCTTCACAAAGGGCAGCAGACCCACGAGGTGAAAGAAGGGGAGCGGGTCAAGGTCTTTCTTTACCACGACCCGCATCACCGTCTGACGGCCAGTATGCGCCTGCCGCAGATCGCCATCGGCGGCATCGGTTATGCGCCGGTACTTTTGACGACTCGTTTCGGCGCATTCGTCGACGTGGGGACGGAGCGAGGCATTTTCCTGCCTTTCTCTCAGATGATAGAGAATGTCACCGAAGGACAGCAGATCTGGGTCAAGCTTTACGAAGATAAGACCGGCCGTCTCGCTGTCACCATGCATGTTGATGAAGAAATGCGCGCCATCGCTCTGCCTTTCAAGGAGGCAAAGCTCGGGGACACGGTGACTGGCACCGTGTATAATGAAACCGGAGAGGGCCTTTTCCTTGTGACAAGAGACCGCCACCTTGCGTTCATTCACAAGACAGAGCTTGCAAGATCCGTGCGCCTTGGGGAAGAGGTGACGGGACGTATTTCTTACATGCGAAGTGACGGTCGTGTGAATCTCGCGCTCCGCCCGCAGAAGGAAAAAGCGATGGAAGGGGATATGGCTCTTCTCATCAGCTGTATGGAGCGCCATGGCGGTCTCCTTCCGCTTACCGATAAAAGCGATGCCGATCTCATCAAGAGTACCCTTGGCATCAGCAAGTCCGCTTTCAAAAGAGCGGTAGGCCATCTTTTGAAGGAACGGAAGATCACCATCACGGAAGGAAAGATCCGCTTGAAAGAGTAGTAGAAGGATCAATGCCGTGCCTCTGGAAGGGATGACATAAAAAACGCACCGATGAGCGTATCGCTTATCGGTGCGTTTTTCATTTTGAGTAGCTAGGGATTAGTAGTTAGGGATTAGGATTCTCGAGTAACTCGTGACTGGTAGACATCAGACTCTCTCGTATCGTCATTTCGAGCGGAGCGAGAAATCTGTTTCGTTCGCGGTCAAACGGACGATGATAGGAAGGCCGAAACGGGAAATCTGGGATCAAGCCCCTCATATATTCACGGCGAAGCCGCCACCCTAATCCCTAATCCCTGATCACCAGTCACCACTATTCATCCTTTATATCTGTGGGAATGGCTGCGATCGTCTTCTGATGTGTATAATTCACAAGGCCTGGTGGTCCGTTGGGGATCTTCTTGACGTAGCGGATGAGTGTGTAGTCCACATCCACCTTGCCGGAGTCTTTTCCCTTGCTGTTCCATGCGGCCAGGGCAGCGGCTTTTTCGATGGTTGCGAGGGGGACGGTCAAGCCTTCTGTCTCGATCACGACGTGCGAGCCGGGGATCTGCCGCGCGTGCAGCCACAGATCCGTCTTGGCGGCTTTTTTGAGCGTGAGGAATTCATTCTGGGTATTGTTTTTCCCCATGAGGACGCGGAAGCCGTCGATGGTGAGTGTGGTCAGGAGGGGTTCATTTTTACGCTTGCGGTTCACCGGTTTCTGTTTCCGTCCACCGATGCGCTCGATGCCGGTATCTTTCAGCTCTTCTTTCAAAGCATCCAGATCCTTTTTGGTTTTGACCTCCGTCGCAAAATACAGCACATCTTCAAGGTAGCCGATCTTTTCATGACATTCGTCCAGCTTTTCACGTCCGATGATAAGGCGCGTTTTCATTTTATTGTATTTTTTGAAATAGAGCTGGCTGTTTGCGGTGACAGAAAGAAGCGGATCGACAGGGATCGTTTCTTTCGTAGGGGGATCATTGAAAAGGTTCTCGACGGTGAGCGCTTTTCTTCCATTGATCTTTTCATAGGTGTAGATCGCAAGCAGATTGCCCCAGAGCTTGTATTGCTCCGTCTTGGAGGTCTCCTTCATTTCTCCTTCGATCTTCTGGATCTTTCGCTCTTCCCTTTTGATGAGGGTGTGGATCTTCTTCTGGTAGTCAGATAGCTGTGCGGCCATGGTACCGCCGGAAGATTCGGCTTCCCTTTCGAGCCACGGGATGATGGGGCTGCATTCGATCTCCTCACCGAGGAAAGGCAGGGCGATCGGACTGACCATCGGCTTCCCCTTGGCATTCTGATAGATGTGAAGGGCATCCGAGGCCATGATATCCTCTTTGAGGAGAAGTATGGCGGAGAGCAGGGAGTTCTCCTCGGCCTCTGTCAGGGAGGTGAGGGGGGATGTCATCAAGACCTTGCTCAGATGACCCAGCTCATCGACGAGGAAACGGGAGAAGCCGTTGAAGGTATGGAAGAGCCATTCTTCGATCGTACTCTCTGTTCTCTTACCGTAGTCGAGTATATTTTTCAGTTCCTCTTTGGAGAACTGCATGAAATTCATACGCGCGCTGTTTGTCGGAAGATGGTACACTTCCCCGGGGACGAGCAGGCGGTCGCCCTTCCTGCCGCGAAGACAGGCATCGATGATCGTATCCCCTTCCGTCAGGACAAGATTCGGTGAGGAGGGGAGAAGCTCGGCCCAGAGCGTTTTGGTGACGATCTCTCCGGCGGCCTCGATGCGGTCGAAGGAAAAGGCCAGGATGCGGTCCATGTCGATCTGCCGTACTTCCGAGAGACGGCTTCCTTCCAAATGCTTGCGCAGTGTCATGCAGAAGGTCTGTGACGGGGTATACTGATTTTGCACCTTGCTCTTCGATGTGAGGTATACGACGGGCGGCGTGTGGGTATTCGCGATCATGTGGACAGGCTTTGCATTCGGGCAGAACAGCTCGATGTCCATGATGCGGTTGTCGATCTGATGGATCTGCCGTACCTGTGCAGGGATGAGGAGCTTTTGCAGCTCTTTGACGAAAAGATATAAAGAGGCACTGTCGATTTGCATGAGAGACTCCTTTTGAGGGAAAAGATTATGGGGGATATGGTTCGGGGTTCAGGGTTAGCCCACGGGGCGCCCTTTGATTATGGCTGAAAGCTCTGCTCGCCAGTGAGGGGTGAGGAGTGAGGAGTGAGGAGTGCTGGTGCGGCGCATAAAATATAGAAGCGCCGCGAAGTAAAAATAATGGCGATGCCCGAAGGTTGTATTCAAGTCACTAGTCACCGGTCGCTCGGCGCTCCTAATCCCTAATCCCTAGCCACTCATCCCTGCTTTCAAACTTCAGGGTTCGGGGTTCGGGGTTCGGGGTTCAGCGGGGCAGTACGGCGTATTTCGTCATCCTGAGCGGAGAAAAACGTCGTATGTTAAAAAATGGCTTATCTGAAATAGGAGAACTGAGTCGAAGGATCTAAGCGCCGCGGAGATTTGGAACTAGCGGTTTTCTCATATCGTAAACCTAATCCATAGCTACCAGTCACTAGTCACTTCTACTCCCTATTCCCTGCTTAATCGCAAAGCCTATGAAATACTTCTATAAGTATATCACGAAAGTGAAAGCGTGCGGGAAATATGGTAAAATAACAATGATAGTTAGATATTTGATCCGTGTTTCTCTAGACTGTCATATAGAAAGGATGAAACCACTATGCACTTTACCAAATGGCATGGCTGCGGCAATGATTATGTATTTGTGAATGGCTTTGAAGAAAATTTCGATGACGTATACAGCAAGATCGTCGCCATCAGTGATCGACACTTCGGCGTAGGCTCTGACGGTGTGATCTTCCTCCTGCCTTCGGACAAGGCAGATATTCGTATGCGTATGTTCAACAATGATGCTTCGGAAGGCGAGATGTGCGGGAATGGCATCCGCTGTCTTTCGCGCTGGGCGTATGAGCTGGGACTGGTGAAAAAGAAGCGCTTCTCCGTCGAAACGGGGGCAGGCATCCTTTATCCGGAGATTCTCGAAGATGGGAATGTACGCGTCGATATGGGCAGACCGCATCTTCTGGCGGATGAGATCCCGGTCACGGGCTATGGCAAAGGACCTGTCATCGCACAGCCGCTCACCAATGAAGCGAATGGCAAGACCTATACTGTTACCTGTGTTTCCATGGGAAATCCGCACTGTGTCATCTTCGTGGATGATATCAAAGACGTCGATCTCACCGGGGAAGGCCCGCATCTGGAGGTGGATGCCCATTTCCCGAAAAAAACGAATACGGAATTTGTAGAGCAGCTGGGCGAGCACCATTTCCGTATGCGTGTGTGGGAAAGAGGCACAGGGATCACCATGGCCTGCGGCACCGGCACCTGTGCGACTGTCGTCGCAGCGATCCTGAATGGCCGTACCAAAGACTATGCTGACGTCGATCTCGACGGCGGCATGCTCCATATCGAGTGGGACGGAAAGCCGAAAAGCCACGTCTTCATGACCGGGCCGGCAGTCAAAGTCTTTGAAGGAGATTATTTCGGATAAGAAGGATGCGTGACCACGCATCCGATGTAAGGGAAACGCTGATTCCATCGCGGGATCCGTGTTTCCTTTACTATTTCATAAGGAGAACTATGATGAACAGCATGACTGGTTTTGGCCGAGGGATCGGCGAAAGCGAGATCGGCAGCGTGACCGCAGAGATCAAAGCGGTGAACAGCCGGTTTTTAGAGATCAATATCAGAAGTGACCATTTTCCCGGCAGCTTAGAAGAGATCGCCCGCGAGGCGGCGAAGAAAACACTTTCGCGCGGAAAGCTGAATATTTTTCTGTCTTTTACACCGACGGCTTCGGCGAAAGCGACGCGCGTCGAGGTGGATGAAGGTCTGCTCTCTGCCTACCTTTCTGCGTTAGATGATATCAGCGGAAGAAAAGGCGTGAAGAAGGGGAAGGTGCATGTATCTGACCTGCTCTCTTTGCCGGAACCGTTTCTCACGATCAGAAAAGAGGCTGCGACTGAGGAAGAGATGGCACCGCTTGTAAAAGCGGCGATGGAGGGGGCGCTTGTCTCGCTCATCGAAATGCGCCAGCGTGAGGGTCATAACCTGAAAGTCGACCTGAAGCAGCGTCTGGCATTCCTTCGGGAACGGCTTGCCTTCCTGCTCTCCCGGCAGGATCTCGCAGCCAAAGCCTATGAAGAACGCCTGCGCCAGCGCATGGAGAAGATCCTGGAACAGATGAACTTTGAGGTCGATGAAGGCCGTATTCTGGAAGAGGTTGCTCTTTTCTCCGAAAAAACGGACTACACAGAAGAGGTCGTCCGTTTTGCAAGCCATCTGGATCAGTTCGATGCCATGCTCGAGAGTGAAGAACCCATCGGACGCAAGCTCGACTTCCTTCTCCAGGAGATCAATCGGGAAGCAAATACCACCGCTTCCAAGGCGAGCGATGCGGAAGTCATCGATACCGTCATCCAGATAAAGACCGAGCTCGAGAAGATCCGCGAGCAGGTACAAAATATTGAATGATCGGTGAGCGGAGATCAGGAAAGCATCAAAAAAAGCAGCGAATGGGTCGCTGCTTTTTTTGATGCTTTTTATCTGTTATTCACCATTTCCGGATTCATATCATGATGCAGGAGACGGAATCGGGCAAAGTCTTTCCATTCGGTATTCGGCGTGCCGTAGTTGCAGTACGGGTCGATGGAGAGCCCGCCGCGGGGGAGAAATTTGCCCCATACTTCGATATAGCGGGGATGGAGAAGCTCGATGAGATCACTCATGATGATATTCACGCAGTCCTCATGGAAATCGCCGTGATTGCGGAAGCTGAAAAGATAGAGCTTCAGGGACTTGCTTTCCACCATGTACTGATCGGGAATATAGGAAATATAAATGGTCGCAAAGTCCGGCTGTCCTGTCTTCGGGCAGAGACTGGTGAATTCCGGGCAGTTGAACTTGATGAAATAGTCACGATCTGCGTGCTTATTGGGGATGCGTTCCAGAAGCGAAGGATCGTAATCATAGGTATACTTGGTATTCTGGCTTCCCAGCTGCTTGAGCTGGTCCAAGCCTTCGCGTGTATTTGTCATAGGTGAAGTCCTTTACTATAAAAAAAATAAGGGGAAATTTGCATGGTATGTTGTCAGGTTCAGGAGGTTTAGCGGGTTCTATAGGTTCAAAGGGGGAGGTGCGGCGCACAAAAAATATAGAAGCGCCGCGGAGTATAAATAATGGCGATGCCCGAAGGCCGGAGGGCAAACGTCTGACACCTGACGTCTAATCCCTAATCCCTAATCCCTGGCTACTCATGCCTGCTTTCTAATTTTTGGGGATATCTCTTTCCCGTATCGTCATCGGAAGCGTTGCCGAGGGATCTTTCTTGCACTGCAGTCAGTATTACATAGGCATTGAAACGGAAACGACGTCTTGGTGCTACGTATTTCTGCTTTCTCATATCCATCGTTTATCGGTTTGCAAGGAGGATTTCTCGCTTCGCTCGAAATGACGATACGGGAGTATGATGTCTTCTAGTCACGAGCCACTAGTCACCAGTCACTCGCGGCACCTCATCCCTCATCCCTGATCGTACCTGCCTTTTCATAGCTTTTGTGCTGCTTCGACGAGCTCATTCCTGTGGCTGCTTCCGGGGAACCACTGGATGCGCAAGGGAAGATGGAATGTTTTTTCAAAGTCTTTGACCAAAGACGCTGTCGCGTGAGCAGGGACATCGAAATTTTCCCGATCCGTATAGACGCGAAGATCCATTGCAGCCTTGTAAGAGGTACAGATGACACGGGTGATGCAGTGCTCCTGACTTTCATCGAGGCCTTCCGCCATGGCAAGGAAGAGGGAGAGGATGCGGACCTGACGCATCTGTGCAGCCGTCAGGATATGTGCCTGCCCATTCGCTTTGAGGTACTTTCCGGAGTATCCATGGTGAAAAGCGCAGATCAGAGCGCACATCACTTGTTCGCTGTGTGTCCAGCCGAAGATATGCGCATTCGCTGTCATGTAGCAGCTGTGGCGGGCGTGGCTGTAGTAATTGATCAGATTGCCTATGTCATGCAGGCGGGCTGCCGCGGCGAGAATGTCACGCATGCGCGGGTCGAGCTTGTGGACCTTCTGCCACTGATCGAACATGGTGAGTGCGGTCACGGTGACATACTTGGTATGGAAATCATAGGTGATCGGAAGGGTATCGAGATAATTCTGCACCGAGCAGCGGAGCATGTCGTGCTGCTTGTCTCCGTTTTTGTCGTAGATGGGATCATAGTAGTGGAAGAATAGCCCTTCACGCAGACCGCAGCCGGAGATCGTGAGATACGACGCCTTCGCTTTCCGCAGGATCTCCTGAATGACGAGCGCACCTGCGATGATGATGTCGGCGCGCTCGGAAGAGAGCCCGCTGATCTTCTGCCGCTCCTCATAGGATTTCCCCGTGATCATGCGGACTTCTTCGAAGACATCTTCGACGGTGAAACGATAGTTGTGGAGCTTCGGCAGCGGATAATTCACTGCGCGCTGGTGGATCTTGGCGAGATTTCGGACAGTACCGCCGATGCCGATGACCGGCAGAGGCTCGCTGGGAAACCACTCAACTTTGGAAAGCACATTCTGGATGAAGCGCTGTATGGTCTCGATCTTATCCTGATTCACCTCGCGGGAGGATTGAAACATCTCCGTCAGCGTCACCGCACCGATCGGGATGCTGATAGAATGGATGCGTTTTTTGTTTTTGACGAGGGAGATCTCTACGCTTGCCCCGCCAAGATCGAAGAGGAGGAAATCCTTCTGATCGATGGTATGGCTGACACCGGAAAAGCCAAGCGCAGCCTCGGCCTTGCCACTGATGATCGTCATGGGGATGCCGGTCGACATGCGGACGCGCTTCAAGAAAGAAGCCCCGTTGATGGCATTTCTGACGGCTGCTGTCGCGACAGCGAGTACCTTTTTGATCTTTTGCACTTCGATGATATGGGAGTAGACGGCAAGACAGCTCAGGGCCCGCTGCTGCGCTTCCTCTGTCAGAAGGCGAGAGGTGAGCGTCATCCCCTCCGCCAGGCGGATAGATTTCTTTTCCTGATAGATCAATTTGTAAGCGCCGTGCTCTCCGATCTGCATGATGATGAAGCGGATGGAGTTCGAGCCTAAGTCAATGATCGCGATGCGTTCCATGGAGTCTCCTTAAAAAATAAGAAATGGAAAAGCCGGAGGAGAGATGCTTCCTCTTTTTTAAGTCATTTCTATCTATGATTTTATTGCGGTTCTTTTCTATTCTACAACATTCGCGAAATGCTGAAAAGGGGCGCGATGGTCGCGAATTTCCGCTTGTTGTGATATACTTTTGTAGATAAGTGCTTCCATGATTGTTGATAGAAGGAGGATAAGGAGGATTATATGAATTCCGTCACACCCATCTGGCCCGCTGTCTTTTTAGGCATGTATCTGTTTCTGGAATCGCTGGACTGGGGGCTGTCACTCGCTGCCCCCTTTGTAGCAAGGAATCAGGAGGAGAACAAAGCGGTGCTCTCTCTTTTAAAACCGGGTATCGATCTCAATGAAGCCTGGCTGATCTTTGGCCTGTCGCTCGTCGCATCGGCGGTGCCTGCGGCTGCGGGAGATACGATGCATGACTCCGTCATGGCGGTGCTTTCTGTGGCCGTCGTGGGCGGTGCGCTTCGCATCCTCGCGGCTTTCTTCAAAAATGTGTTCGGAAGTGCGCTGATTATGAAAGGGATGAGTCTTTATTCCGCTCTTGCTCTGTTTGTGATCGGATTTTCCGGCGGTTCTATGATGACAGGCGGAGATTTGATGTCCGGGGTGGGGATCGTGATCTCATTCTGGCTCATTCTGGCCGCTTTCGAGCTCGCTGCTCTCTATGGCGCGGTAAAGATCATGAACCCGCTCGGCGAGCGCTGCCGCGCAGCTTTCCTGGTATCGAGCATTCTCCAGCTGCTCTTCTTCCTCGGCATGGCATTCCTGCTGAAAGGGGACATCGCAGACGGTCCGCTCTCCGGCCTCTTCTGGATCGGTCTTGCCGTATCGTCCGTTTTGAGCATCGCGTCATTCGTCCTCGCCCGCATGCGCCGTACGATAGTTGCTCTGGCTGCACTGTATATTGCGACATTCTTCTCCGTCAGTCTGTTTGCGGCCGGGCTTTCGTCCAAACTGCAGGGCGCATCGACGCCGGATCCCATGGTCATGGCGGTCATCACCGGATGGACTATCGCTGTTCTCCTGTGGCGTCTCTATCGGAAGAGAGTGGTCTATGAGTGGAAGGATCATATCTAAAGAAAACGCGGATCAGCATATGGCTTTTGATGGTTATCCATCAAAGGTCCCCGCAGAAACGAGGTGAATCACATGGGTGAATTATATAAGACACAGCATACCATCGATGAAATGCTTGATCGCATGGGCGTGAAGATTGTCCTTGATTCGGAGCATCTTTCTGAAGAAGATCGATTCGAAGCGGAAAAGCAGGGGGCTTCTGTCGTACTGAAAAAAGTATCCGATAAAGAAAAAGAGAAAGAGTAACTGGCCTACCTGCTTTTCAGACCATAAAAAGAGTCGATGTGAAATAACGATCATCTCATTTTCGCGTTCAATCTGCCGCGGGGGACTTGCAGTTGCAGCTCTCATAGGAGTGACCGGGAAACCTTATCCCAGCTGTCTTTCATGCCATAGTCACCCTATCCGCCCCTGCGGGGCACCTTCCCCTAGAGGGGAAGGCTGCAATACGAGAATAACATTTTCTAAAAAAAGGCGGCGAAGCCACCACGAGAACCCTGAACCCTGAACCAAATGAAAGCAAAGTAAAAAGGGGCTGTGAAGAAATGAAGATTCATTTCTTCACAGCTCCTTTCTATCAGCTATGATAAGATGCTGATTTACTTTTCTTCTTTCTCAGCGAGCTGCTTTTCCAGACGGCGGATCTTTTTCATCAGCTCCGGCAGGTGCGAGAGTGCAGCCTCGACTCTCCCCCACTGGGCGTGGGTTCTCGCCGGATAGCCCAGGTAGGTGCCTGGTGTTTTGATGGTGCCGATGATGCCCGTCTTGCCTCCGAAGACAGCGTTGTCACAGATCGTGATATGGCCATTCACGCCGGTCTGTCCGGCCATGATGACGTGATCGCCGACCTTGGTGCTGCCGGCGATGCCGACCTGCGCGCAGAGGAAATTGTCTTGGCCGACTTCGACATTGTGTCCCAGATGGCAAAGGTTATCGATCTTGGTACCGCTTCCAACGATGGTATTGTTCATCGCGCCATTGTCGACGGTAGAGCAGGCGCCGATCTCGACGTCGTCTCTGATGACAGCGCGGCCAAGCTGGCGAATGTGATGGTGATGGCCCTGTTCATCGGTGGAGAAGCCGAAGCCCTGACCGCCGACGACGGCGTGCGCACGAAGGACGACGCGGTCGCCTAAGATGCTGTTCTCGTGGACGACAGCGCCCGGATTCAGTTCGCAGTCTTTGCCGAGCTTCGCATACTTTCCGATGTAGCAGTACGGGTAGATGACACAGCCGTCCCCGATCTCAGCGCCTTCTTCGATGACGGCATACGCCATAATGGTGACGTCTTTGCCGATCAGGGCTTTTTCACTGATGACGGCAGTCTCATGGATACCCGGTTCCCATTTATTTTCCGGACGGAAAACTTCGATGAGTTCGCCAAAGGAGCGGCGGGCATCGGGGACGACGATGAGATTCTTCGTATAGTGGGCTGGGAGTTCATCGACCAGGATGACACCTGCCTGCATTTCTTCGATGTGCTCGGCGTAGACACCGCGGGCAAAGGTCACCTGCGACGGGCCAGCGCTTTCTGCGCTGGCGACGTCGTCGATCAAGACCGTGCTGTCTCCATAGAGAGTGCCGCCGATCAGGGCAGCGATTTCACCTGCTGTTTTTTTCATGATGGACCTCACTTGGATGCGGACGAAGCAGCGCCGGATGCCGCTTTCGATGTGCCATCGATCTTGGCCATCACTTCATCGGTGATGTCGACGGCACCGCCGGGTACGGCTCTCTTATGCATGACGATACCGATGCCCTTTTCTTTCGCAATCTGGGCTGCCTGTGACTCGACCATGGACTGGATCTGTTTCTGCTTGCTCTGGATGAAGATCATGCGCTCCTGCTGAGCGGACTGGACTTTCTTCTGCATGTCTTCATCGGAGAGTCCGCTCTGGGAGTCCTGATTCAGGCGGTCTCTGATTTCTTTATCTTTATCGTTGATTTCTTTTTCGATAGACTGGATCTTCGGAGAAGAAGCTTCCAGCTTCTGGTAGTCAATGACTGCCACTTTATGTTCACTGCCGCAGCCGGCAAAGGCGAGTGCTGCGCCAATGAGTCCTACGCAGGCCAGTTTTTTCCACATAGCCATTCGATTTCCTCCTACTTGGTGATATTGACTATACGATTCACCATATCCCCCGTCACGTCTTCGGCGTGGATATTGGCTTTGTATTTCGAGAAGATCATGGAAAGGTGCTTGTCAGAGGCCTCGCGGGCAGCAACTTTTCGGATGTCTTCCATAATTTCTTTCTTAACGGCGGCCATCTCTTTCTGCTTGGCATCGATCTTCTGTTGCCAGTCTTCGTTCCACGATGGGTCGATGGGGTCTTCTGAAAGAGGCTCATCGACGTTCGTATCCTGAGAGAGGCTCTGCTTGATGTCTTTCGCGGTCTTCTCTGAAAAGTCAGAAAGCTCCTTCGATGCGTTTTCTTTTGCCTCTTTCATCGTTTTCACTTCGTCCTCTGTCCAGCCGATGGTATCCATCTGGCGACGCTCGGTGCGAAGGTCCATCAGATCATGGAGACGCTTCTTGACTTCTTCCTTTTCGGAGCCGGTGACGCCGAGGACGGTGAGCTTCATTTGGAGATTCGCCATCTCGGCGCGCTCTTCGTCAGTGAGGCCATCGGGCGTGAAGGTTCTGTCCTTCTTGTGCGCTTCGCTGATGGTCTTGTAGAGTTTTGCAAGGCCGTCATTCAATTCGTCTTCTTTTGCCTTGACCTTCGTCTTCCACTCATTTTCGGCAGCCATGCGCCGGCTCTGATCGGAGAGCGCGGCCTTGATGTGCTGCTGCTGAGATGCGATGTGAATGAGCTTGTTTCGTTCATTCTGGTACTGATCAAGGAGATGGTTGTACTCAGTCTTGAGGCGGAAATATGTACTGTATTTCGGATGGGCTTTCACAAGGGTCTCCAAGTCGACCACGCCGTAGGAAACGGCAGTTGGCGCCGGCTCCTCGGTCTTTTTATCGCTGCATCCGCTTACCGCCAGGGAGCACGCCACGAGGAGGGCAGCCGCCATGGTGTATACACAGTTTCTATATTTCATGAGACGTCCTTATTTTTTGCTTTCTGAGGAAGCTGCGGATGCTGCGGAAGAGGAGGCAGCGGAAGAAAGAGACTTCGAAAGGGAATCGGTGACTTCCTTCGTGATGTCTGTGCCGCCGTAAATGACAGCAGATTTATCGACGACAAGAGCAAGGCCCTTCTTGGATGCGACGGACTTCACAGCGCCGGTCACCTGATCATCCATGTCCTTCTCGATGGCCTGTCTCTTCTGATTGAACTGCTGCTGCATGTCGGCGAAGAGTTTTTCTTTTTCCGCATCACTCATGCCTTCCGACTTCGCATCAAAGTCTTTCTGCATTTCATCTGCCGTTTCTTTCATCTTCTGCTGGTAGTTCGCTGCGAGGGTACTGTTCGCGGAGATCACTTCTCTCTGGTCAACGACGCCGATGTCAGAGGTCGGAGCGGCATTCGCTGTATCGCCCATGGATACCACCGCCATCGCTGCCACGGAGGCGATGAATACGCCAGCCAAAGCGAAGGAAAAAATCTTTACGTTTTTCTTGTTACCAAGAGTTGTCATCATGATAGGTTACTCTCCTCTTTTATAAATTGGCAATCAGCCGGAGCCATTTGCCTTCTTCATCATTATACACATATTCGATCGTCATGTAATTATGAATCTTATAAGAAAATCCATATTCATTCTCTTTTTTCTTGAAATCACGGTCATAACGCAGGGCGAAGTTCTCGCCGAAGGGGATCTGACCAAAGGCATGGTGGCTGTTTTCTACGAAATCATACTTATAGCCCAGATCCATGACGCGTCCGAAGTGATGGTACCAGCCGCCATAGACATTCCAGTCGACAGGGCCGGGGTAGAAGCGGACCTCGCCGAAGATCACATTGTTCCTGCCCACGAAATGCCCGAGCATGCCTTCGATCGCCGTATTGCGATTTCCATCGCGCCCGGCATCCATCCATGCTTCCGTGCGGATGATCCAGTGATCGGTCAGTGCATCGACTTTGAGTTCTGTGATCTCTCCCGGGTAAAGATAGGCCTTTGTCTCTATGCCATACTTTTCAATGAAGTGGTCCTTGGCGAGGATGTCATTCATCGAGGCAGCCAGATCCTTCTCATGGCGGGCGACAAAAGCGAGCGGAAGTCCTTCAAGACTTCGAAGGGCATGTTCCGTCTCATTCACCGCGCGCAGCATCAGAAGGCGCGGAATGGTGGTCTTGTGCAGGGTGAGCTTTCCGGTACGGACGATCGTCCCCTGCGGGATGAGGGAGATCCGCACTTTTGTCTTCTCCCCCGAGGTCACTTCGAAGTTGGCAGTAAATTCCGGAAGGATCTCCTTAAGAAGCTCTCGCCCGGCAGACTCAGAGACACTCTCCGCCCAGCCGACCGAATCGACGGGAAGCCCCGAGAGGAGCTGACTCATAAGGAGCGGTACACCGGCGCTGTCCTTCTTCACCAGCGCTGCCGCTTCCGGAGACAGATTCCCGTAGTCGATCTCGGTCTCCACCTCGCGGATCATCTGCCCAACTGGGGTGAGCGATACATGAAGCGCTGTCTTTTCTCCATAAGAGGCAGATATATCATCCACCACATAGCCCACGACCACACGATTCACGATGTCTGCAAGGACCTTATCGTACTCGCTCTCGTGCGAGCGAAAGAGGCTCTCATCCTTGCCGACAAGGATACGATCCCCTATGGCTGAAATGCTCGCCGTGATCCGCTTCTCCACTGCGGGCGGCATGCCGCCCGCTCCCGTGACGGAGACGCTCACTTCACGGATCGGTGCCGCATCTGCCCCGGCAGGAAGCAGGAATGACGAAACGAGCAGGGCAAGACCTGCTCGAGTCATCGAATGAAATAAGGAAGAATGCATGGCTCCTCCTTTGGAAAATCAGTGGATAGCTAGGGACAGATTCCGCCGGTGCAATGGATTCAGCAGGTGGAACGGAGAACATTCCCGATCCCGTCTCTGCCCCTGCGGGCACCTCCTTACACAGGAAAGAGGTGAAAATCGGAGCTGCGGCGCTTTATGCATGTTGCGCCGCACCACCATTTCTCATTTCGCATTCCAATCAGAACTGTGTGCCGAAGCTGAAGTGGAATTTATTCTTATCACCATGGCCATAGTCAAGACGGATCGGTCCAATCGGGGTCTGGAGACGCAGGCCTACGCCGCAAGACCACTGGAAGCCATCATCATCTTCATACCACGGGATCTGTCCGTTATCGATGCCCCAGGTGCTGCCGCCATCGGTGAAGAGGACGCCCTGTACCTTCTTGGCGATCGGGAAACGGTATTCCAGTGTCGCAGCGTACATTTTCTTGCCCTTGAACTGGTCATCCTCATAGCCGCGGAGCGTATTCGAACCACCGAGGTCAAAGAGGTTGCCGTAGGAAACGTCACCGTCGATGTAGCCGCCCTGCAGACGGAGTGCAAGGATGTGACCATTGCCAAGGCCCTTGTAGAAGCGGCCTTCTGTCGTAAACTTGTAGAAATCATAGTCACCGCCAAGGCCATGTCCGCCCCACTGGGTAGAGAAGGAGATGCGGCGGCCCTTGCTGGCATTGAAGTAGTTATCGCGGTTATCGAAGACGTGCGAGAAGGTGAAGCTGTTCGTGGTACCAAAATTATCATCGATAGCGCCACGCCAAGCTTTTTTCATTTCATCCTCGCTACTATAACCTTCCTTCTTATAATTCTTAAAGCGGTCAGTTGCTGCGCTTCCCCATTCGAAACCGTCATGGTCATCGTATTTTTCCTTCGCACTTTCGAAAGTGAAGTAGTTCGTGCGATATTCTCCATTCTGACGTCCCCAGGTGAGGTTCCAGCCGCTTCTTCTCTTATCGTATTCTGCGACGGTATCGCCGTTCGAATCATAGTCATCGTATTCATAGATGCGGTTGAAGATGGAAGCCCCGAGGGAGTCGCCATTGGAATTGATCCACGGGCGGGTGTAGGAGATGGTATAGTTCTTACCGTCGCCGGCGCCGCCGAATTCCCAGTGGAAATTGACTTTATCGCCTGTGCCGCGGAAGTTCGTATCACCGAGCTCGATGATGCCGACTGTACCGTCAGAGTCCGAGTAGCCGGCGCCGACAGTGATGACGCCGGTCTTCTGCTCGACAACATCGATCTCGATGACGACATTATGTTCATTTTCTTTGCCGGGGAGCAGCTTCATGTTGACATCTTCAAAGTAACCCAGATTATAGAGTCTTTCCATGGAGCGGCTTGCCTGGAATTTATTGAAGGGCTTGCCCTTCTTCATCTTGAGTTCGCGGAGGATGACTTTGTCCTTCGTCTTATCATTGCCGACGAGCTGGATATCTTCGATGACACCTTCGGAAATATGGACTTTCAGGATGCCCTTCGGCGTCACTTCTACATTCGGGATGGAGACGAGCATGTAGCCCTGCTTGAGGTAGGCATCTTCGATCTCCTTGAGCTTCTGGTTCACGAGGACGAAGTTCAGGACGCTGCCCTCCGGCACCTGCAGGATGGACTTCAGGTAGTCAGAGGTGAAGATGGTATTGCCGGTGAATTCCACATCACGAACGATGGGATTTGCGACAAGACCATAGGTGAGATCCACGCCTTCGGGGATTTCCTTGAAATTCGGACGGATCTGAGAGAATACACCTGTCGAGCCAAGAGATGCCACATCATTGCGGATGCCCTCAGCCGTGACGGTGCTGCCCGGTTTGCTCTGCAGAAGAGGAGACAGCTTCGTCTTGACTTCTTCCGGGATCCCGTCGAAGTCGACATGCGCGATGGTCTTGCCTGTATGTGCTTCGATGGCTGCGTCATCGTCCGCCGAAAGATAGAGCGAGGCATCGCCCACTGCGACGGTCTGGTGGGATTCCTTCACTTCCATGGATGGTTCCGCTTTTTCCGTCTGGTCGGAGATCTCACCTGTCTTGCCCGCTTCCTTACCGCTCTTCACGTCGATCATGGAGCTCTGGGACATGCCGTTCTGGGAGCCTGTCATCTGCGGTGCTTCCGCAAAGACGTCCGCGCCGGAAAGCGCAAGCAGGATCGCAGAGGCAAGCAGTGCTTTCTTATATGTTGCTGTCATCGTAAATTCCTCCTCATGTATTGGATGGTGAATTTCTATATATTTATGGAAATATAGATGGGTATCTGGCATACTTGCCAAAACGTGTGATTTCCTTAAATAACATTGGGATTGATGGATTCGGTGCGGGACGGAAGCTCCTAAAGGGGAGACCCTTCGAACCTCTGGAATCCTTCTTATCATTGATTTCCTCTGAGAGCCCTTCCCGCTTCGCCTACGACACGCTGGATCTCCTGATCGGAGAGGGCTGGTACCTCCGGCTTCGTGACGGCGGAGACTTCCACCGGAGCCGGCGCGGGCGTCATGACGACGGGCGCTGCTTTAGCAGGCGGCACTGCTTCTGAATCTGGCTTTGGCGGATCCGTTTCCGCCGGTTCTGTCGTGACAGTCTCTGCAGATACCGAAGGGACCTCTTCGGCTTTCTTATCCGCTTCCTCGACTGGCACAACCGCCGCATCCGGTGTCGTGACTGCTGTTTCCACCGGCCTTGCTGGAGTAGGCGCAGGTGCAAAAAAACTGTCCTTCAGAAAAGAGGCGCCGAGGAAAAGCGCTCCCGCCACAGCCAGCGCGCCGCCGCGAAGCAGCCACTTCCGCCGCGGCGAAGTCCCTCTCACCTCTTTCAGGCGCTGCATCTCTGCCTGCGCCATGATGAGATTCATCTCGCCTGTCAGTTCTTTATGGTTGGAATAGGAATTCTCTGCCTTTTCCAGCCACCTCTTCACCGACTTCACTCTCTTCAGCGTATCCCCCGACATACTGCCTCCTGCTGAGAAAACCGGAATCATTCCGATCTCTGCCAACGACTGGTTACATGATTCTTATATATAATCAGTGTTTTAGAAGTACAAGTGAACATCCAAAATTATTATTTATTTCACATTTTCTTGTATTCTCAATCATTTTTGCCGAAATTCGAGTGTTTTCAAGCTGGGATGATATGTTTGACAGGGTCCGAGGAGCAAAGATCCGATTTCTGTTCCATCTTACTCTTTCCTATAGGTTCAGCGGGGCAGCGAGGCAGTGCCGAAAATGGGATCGCAAGAAACGCTATGCCACGTCATCCCCTACTTTCTCTCATGGATCAGCTTTGAGAGCATCCCGCGCAGACGCCGGATGCCGCGTTTCTCGAGGCGGTAGACGTAGGCCTGGCTGACGCCCATGGCATCAGCGGTCTCCTGAGCGGTCTGCTCCGCGAGGTAGACCGAGCGGATAACATCCTGCTCTTTGGCAGAGAGTCGCTGCACCGCCATGTCGACTGCCGCATGCAGCGATTCACGGTCGGCACTTTCGAAAGCCATATCGGGAATGGCCCGCGCAAGGAAGACTTTCTCTTCCTCCCCGTCCTTGAGAAGGATCTCCTTCTTATTGGCATTCAGGAAATTCAGCATGCGTCCGCGGATGCGATGGATGGCATACAGGGAGAAGGCGACACCGGTCAAAGGATCATAGCGCTCGACCGCCTCCATGAGCCCTACAGTGCCTTCCTGAATAAGGTCCATCGTCACCGCCTCCTGCAGGCCATACTTGACGGCCTCCTTGAAGACAAGCGGCTGGTAATTCTCGATCAGACGCTGTCGCGCATCGATCTCCTCTTCCTCTTTGTATTCTTTCCAAAGTGCCTGCTCTTCCTCCCGGCTGAGCAAGGTCACACGGGACAGGCAGGCTTTGTATTCTTCGAGCATAATAATGGGTACTCCATGTAACTGATATTGACCATATTCACATTTTCGAGTTTTCGAAAGTAGTGACTAGGGATTGGGGATTAGGGATTAGGAGCCTCGAGTGACTTGTGACTAGTGATTTAAATGCCACTTTCGGGCATCGCCCTATTTATACTCCGCGGCGCTTCTGTTTTTTATGCGCGCACCGCCATTCCTCATTCCTAATTCGAGCAGAGCTTTCATCCACAATCAAGGGACACGCCCCTTTGGCTAACCCTAGAACTTAAAGCTCCAGTCGCTGCCGATATAACTGTCGTGATTACTATTATACCACGATGAGAGACCGACGCGCGAATTCAAATCATAATGGAAGCCCAGACTCTTTTCCTCATTATTCACTCCCATGGTCGCAGTCAGCATGAAGTCATTGAATAGGTACTTCCCGATCTTGATGTAGTAGTAGCTGTCATTGTTATCATCGATGTTGTCATAGTAGTCTGTCAGGTTCGACGTGATGCTGATGAGGTCAAGGCCGATCTTATCTGCGAGGAAGTCCTGCATCGTATTTCCGAAGAGCATGGTGAGGCCGGCATTGAAGAGCGCCCCCTGCATCGAGCCGTCCTTATCTTTGGTCGGATCCTGATGGAGCGTCAGCAGCATGATGATCTGCGAATCATTCAGCGCAGGATCACTGTGGAAGGTCGTCTTCATATCACCGGGCAGTCCATCCAGCTCGGCTTTGATATTGTAATGACCGACCTTGGTATCGGCACGCGCATGGATGACAGGCAGGAAGGAGCCGGGGGTACCACCCCAGACAGCATTGGCCTGATCGATCTTGAATTCCGTGGTATTGATCTTGACCGTTCCTTTTTCTACATTCACGCGGCCCGTCATGATCGGTTCGCGGAAATGACCCATCATCGAAATATTTCCTTTGATCATGAGGTCATAGAGCGAGCTGCTGTAGAGCCGTACATTGTCTCCGATGGCTATGTCGATCTTCGTCAGAAAATTGGCCGACGACTCACCGCTCTCCGCAAGGAGAGCGAGCGGCACTTCACAGGTCGCATCGTGGATAGAGATCTTGCCCGTGACACCGAGCTGATCCATGAATTCCCCCAGTGAAAGGTCAGCATCGACGGCTCCTTTGTAATAGGCAGAGTTGATGGAAGGAGTATGCATATGCACTTCCCCATCATAATGCGTGATCGCCTTTTCTTTCCAGTCAGCAGAGCCCTTCGCAGTGACGCCGCCGCCACCGAAGGAGGCACTGCCGTCAAATGTCACGCGATGTCCATCAAATCGTAAGGACAGATCGATCGGCTGAATGATTTCATTCATGGTCATAAGACCGAGCGCCCCATTCTTTGCTGTGATGCTGCCCTTAAGCTCCGGGTCACGATAGTCACCGACAAGCTGTACATGCCCCTTGATCGGGCCGCTCGCACTCGTCACTGCTTTACCGAAGAGAGCCAGAATATTCATGTCTGCCTGATCGAGATTGAAATCAACGGAAAGCGGCACTGCCTCATCGGTGGTGCTGCCGGTGAAAAGATTACCGGGGAGTATGCCCTTGGCACTTGCACGATAGTTTCCCTTCGATACCAGTGCATTTTGCAGCGTCACGACATTGCTCTTGGCATTCGCCATCAGAGAGAAGCTGTCAAAGCTGATTTCTCCGTAGTTCGGATGCTCGATACCGATCGAGATATCTGCTTCCGGCGATGTCTTATTTCCGCTGAGAACGACTCCGGCCGTCAGACGACCGCCCATCCGTATGTCATTTCGTCCCAATATCTGCGGCAGCCAGGACATCTCCATGTCTTTGGCTGCGAGCTGGATGGCGAGCTCACCATCGCTATTCATAGAGCCTTCTGCTGCGAGCAGTCCATCTCCTACAGGAAGATGAAACTGACGGATCGAGAGCGCCCCATTCATGTAGGAAAAATCGATCGCGCCCTGACCGACAGGTGTATCCCCCAGATGTCCTCCCAGAAAATCTGCTTTGAAGTCGATGCTGGGGTTTTCCAGTGTCCCTCCGATCTGCATGCCGCCATTGACAGCACCATCCGCAGCGGACTCAGGCAGCTTGAAAAGACGCATGATCTCCTTGATATTCCATTCCTTAAATCGAAGAAAGCCCTGCAGGGTATGGGAGTCCATGTGATAGCTGCCTCTCCATTCGAAATGGCCATTCTTCTGATTGAATATACCGTCATCAAGGCTTACGACATGGTTCTGATAGCAAATGCCTGCAGAAGCCATATAAATGGCAGTGCCGCCGACAGAGATCTGCCTGGAGGAGATCGTCCCTTCAAAGACCGGATCTTCCATCGTTCCGGATACATGCCCGCGCATATTGACCTTGCCGTCTGCTCCGCGTCCCGGAAGCATCCGCGAAAGGCTGATGTCATTGAGTGACACATCCATATCGATCATATCCGGCTTCACCGTACCGCTCACGATGGCTGTACCATCGTAGATATAGGCGAGGCCGTTTTTCAGGGTGATGTCATTTCCATCATAGGTATATTCGCCGGAGATGCTCTGGAAAAGCTCACCCATGACCGAACCGTCGAAGGCCAGCAAATCCCCTTTCACCTGTGGCGCTTCCATCGTGCCAGTGACGGTCATTGTATTTTCGACCCAGCCCGTCACCGGGTAGTCCTCTTCGGCAAGCGCAAGCAGTTTCTCGATGCGTGTCTTGTCGGTATCGATGGTGAGTGAGAGCGGGTGCGGCGCAAAGAGACCGACGGTCCCCTTCACGGTATGCTTGCCGTCCGGCCCTTCCCAGCGAAGCGAGGTGATAGTCGCCAGCTGATCTCCCAGCGATACATGTCCTTCGATACGGTCAAAGGAGATGCCACGGATCTCCCCATCCTGCGCTGTGAAATCTGCCGCGCCGTATGGATCCTCCCTGCTCCCGCTGACTACGAAACGACTAGAGAGACGTCCGGCCATATCCAACCCCGAAAGGCCGGAGAGCGCAGAAAGGTCGATGGACGATACCTCGCCCGAGAGCGAGAGAGACGGCCCATACTTTCCCTTCACGGTGAATGCGCCTTCACCAGATGTGCCTGTCAGATACGCGATATCCATCACGCCGCCGCGCGAAGTCGCCTCCCCCGAGAGGGTATCCATGGACATCCCATCATACGAAAGATCCATGCCATAGAATACGCCATGCCAGTCACCATCACGGTAACTGCCAAAGCCGGAAACCTTGCCGGCTCCCATATTCTCATACGAAAGACCCGCGCCATCCATCTCTCCGGAAGCCATTTCCAAAGACAGTGCGCCTTCCTTATAGGTACCCTTCACCTTCCCCGATCCGCTCACAATGCCGGAAGCAGAAATCCCGACCGGAAGAGAAGAAAGGTCGATATGCTCTCCGGCTGCTTCGCCTTCGAAGGCTCCGCTTGTCATAGTATATGAGCCTTCGCCGATCAGAAGACCGCCCGCCATCTGTGCCTTCAGATAGGGGATCGAGATCCGATCCTCTCCATAGACAAAGCGCACGTTCGCCTCTTTGACAGAAAGATCCTCATATTGCCCATCCTTCACATGGGCTTCGCCGGACACGAAAGGATCTCCCATCGTCCCCGAAATATCTAAGCTGCCGGAAACGACTCCGGTGACGCCTTTCTCAGGCAGCAGCTCTTCCGCCTTGATATCCTTCAGAATCACATGTCCCATCAGGATCGGATCGTCCACGTCAAAAAGGACCTTCGCATCCCCGGTGAATGTCTGCCCATTGACCTTTACAGCTGCTTCGGTGATGACAGCTTCACCATTTTCAATATCAAAAAAGGCTGCTCCGTCAGCCAGAATAAAATGATCATAGCGAAGAGCAGCATCTTTGATAGAGCCTTGGACATGATAAGCGACAGCGCCATCACTTTTCCAGATCTTGGCGCTGGTCACCTGTCCTGTCCCTTTGTCTATATCAAGTTTTGAAGAAATCTGTGGGAACTGCTCTAAGAGCGGCTTCAGAGAGGTCAAGGAAACCGAATCCGTTTCCAGACTGATTTCCATGTTATTGGTATTCGTGTACTTCACGTCTCCCTTGAAATGGCTGCCAAATGCCTCCCCCGCAAAAGAGCCTGTGATCGTACCCTTGCTGTCCCAGCCGAGCGTGCCTCCCAGCGAAGTGAAATCATACGAACCGATATCCGGTGCGGTGATAGATGCATTCCCGTCCTTCACGATGACCTGTCCTGTGAAAGTACCGTTGTCCGAAGAGTCCGATGGTTTTAGAATCTTCTCTACATTCCAGAGTCCATCAGTCCCCTTGGCAAGGTGCACTTCCGGATTCTCGATAGTCACCGTCTTCACGACATCGGCGATACCGCCATCTTTGAAGGCATAGTTGTACAGCGCAGAAGCAGACCATCCGATTTCCAAAGAGGGCGACTTGAATACAACCTCTCCTTTCGCGTCCTTCAGCTCCAGGTCGGTGAAGGAAAGATCATAGTTCGGATCCAGATCCATCATGGTCCATGTCAGGGTGCCATTGATGCGCTCCCCTGCCGCGTCTTTGATAACAGGTTCCAGATTCTGTGTGATGATCGGACGGATCAGCAGATAAATGATACAGAGCATGATGAAAATAAATGCTGCGATACCATTGATCCACCATTTGATTCTGCTAGCCAAGGTCAAGTTCTCCAAAGTAAAAATAAAGTTTCAAGGTTCAGGGTTAGCCCCGGGGGCGTGCCGCCCCTTGCTCGGGGATGAAAGGGTGGAAACCGGTTCTATAAGTTCAAAAGGTTCAAAGGGGGTTGGTGCGGCGCATAAAAAATCAGAAGCGCCGCGGAGTATAAATAGGGCGATGCCCGAAGGTCAGCGATTAACAGGCTTCCCATTTATGGTTTCCTGACATCATCCTTTTGACCGCGAATGACAAAGATTTCTCGCTTCGCTCGAAATGACGATATGCGAGTCTGATGTCTCCCAGTCACCAGCCACCAGTCACTAAAAATTATGCTTTTGCAAATTCCGGGTGGATGACAGCCGGTACGCCCATCGCATGTTCCAGCGTAGCGAGACCGATGTTGTAGTTGTAGAGCGCGGTGATGTAGTTCGTTCTCGCAGTATTGAGGGCGAGTTCTGCATCGAGGACATCGAGGTTGATGCCAACGCCGCTGCTGTAGCGGACGGTCGCGATCTTATACGCTTCTTCTGCCTGAGCGACCGACGCTTCGGCAGCGCGGATCTGTTCTTTATAAGAAAGAACGTTCAGGTAATCCTGACGGACTTCCAGCTCGATCTTTTCTCTCGCCTGCAGGAGTGTTTCCTGTGCTGTTTTGACCGCGGCATCCGCTTTCTTCACCGATGCCTGGGTAGCACCGCCATCCCAAAGTGACCAGGAAAGCCCGCCCTGGACAGCCCAGTCATCTTTATCGACCGCCGTCACGCTGGCTTCCTTCCAGCTGTATCCGCCGCCGACGCTGACTGTCGGGAGATAGCCTGCCTTCGCCGAGCGAAGAGAGGCCTCAGCTGCCCTTACGCCATAGTCTGCTTCGACGAGTTCCCAGCGGTATTTCTGCGCCATCAGAATGGCCTGTTCCATGGTGAGGTCAAATTCCGGTTCCGGGAAATTCTTATCCAGTGGTTTCAGCGTCGTATTCATTGGGACACGCATGATGTTGTTCAGGTTCGCTTCTGCGACATCACGAGTGTTGTCCGCTGCGATGCTCTTCTGCTTCGCATTGGCGAGCGATACATTGGAAGACAGTACGTCCAGCTTAGCCACGATGCCGGCATCGAACTGCTGCTGTACGTTATTCAGATGGCTTGCATAGTCAGTGACAGACTGTGCCTGTACTTCAGCGAGCTTGACCGCTTCAAGGTACTGGTAGTATGCCTGCACGGCCGCGAGCTTCGTATCCGCTTCTGTCTTGTAAACATTAAGATCTGCGATGTTTTTCTGATAGCGTGCGGCATCAATCGCACCTTCTACCTTGCCGAAGGTCCAGATCGGCCAGGAAACATTGATCCCCTGGCTATAGCCATGGTTGGAGCTCTTCGTGCCTAAGGCAGTAGTGACTACCTGTGTCGGATACTGATTTCTTTGCCAGGAGTAGCTGACGGATGGATTCTTCTTGGCTGTCACTGCGCTGACATCGGCCTCCGCATCTCTGCGTTTTAGCTCTGCGATGGTGATGTCGCGGTTATTCTGAATGGCAGTCGTGACCGCACCTTTGAGGTCGATATCCATAGCCACTGCTTCCGGAGCTGCCGCTTCTGTGATAGAAGACGCCAGATTCTTCTGGAGCAGCATGTTATTGAAGTTCACCTCTTTATTCGCTACCGTCTGATTCATCTGTGCCTCGATGGCTTTCTGTGTGATCGACGGATCCGTCATGATCTTCGTCTGAGATCCTTTTGCTTCTGCGCCGAGCCCGCAGGAAAGGGCAAGCACGATAGAAGCAGTCAGAATTTTGCAGGTCATTGTATTCATTCAACATTCATCCCTTCTAGACAGATGTCTTGGTTGTCATTGTATCCAGACCGCCCATCTTGGGCGCTGTTTTCATTTAATAATTGTATCCCACACCGATGTACTCTCCGCCGCCGCGGTTATTATGCGGGAAAATGGACTGTCCGGTCAGGAACAGATTCGGCGTAAGAGCATACTGTCCGCGCAGGCGGACAGAGAGATCATTGGGGTCATACACATCTGCGGAGAATTTCCACCGCCCGGACGCATAGTCCGCGCCAGCGCCGATCTTGTTTCGTATGATACCGGCATGTACGCCATAGTCCCCTCTCATACGACCATAGAGCGCATCATAGACCGGATCATTCCCCATGGATTCTATCCCCAGAAGACCATAGGAGTCTTTCCCCACGCGGAGGAAGAGATTCGGCGAGAAATCGTCCTTCTTTGTATTATATAACAATTCGCCGGAAACAGATACATCAAAATCACCATTTCCCTGCATAAATCCATTTATTTTCCCGGAAATCTCTTTGGCATTCTGAGAGATTTCCTTCGCATTCTCCGATGCCACGACCATATTGTCCATGATCCTGCGCACATCGCCGGTGGCTTTGCCGTCTCCATTCAGCTGATACAGCATCTGATTCACCTGCGAGGTGATGCTCTGGATCTCATTCGCTGTCTGTATCCCCTGCGCGGTCAGGATAGCGAGATTTTCGGAAATCGCATCAAAATTATTGATGCTGTTTTTCACATGCTTCTGCGAAGAGGGATCTGCGACAACGCTATTGATCCCATCGAGCATGGTCTGCGCGGACGTGATGAGCTTGTCCATCTTATCCATCGCCTGATCGATCCCCGGTGCTGACTTGCCCTCGACCTTCATTCCCTCGGCAAGATAGCCGCGTTCCTGATGACCGCCGGACGCCTTCACAAAGCGTCCGCCCATGACACTGCTGGTCTGGATGGAAAAGTCCGCATCCTTCGGCACCTTGGCATCGTGATAAAAACGCAGCTTCACGACGGCTTCCCCGTTCTCCACCGTGATGCCATCGACCATGCCTACTTCGACGCCGGCATAGTGGATCGGATTTCCCGGTTCTATGCCTTCCGCTTCCTTGAAATAGCCAGTCACATGAAATCCGCTCTTTCCAAAGATCACAAGACTGGAAAGCTCGATCAGGATTCCGGCAAAGAGGAGTATCCCCGCAAGGGCAAAGGCGCCGACCTTTGCTTCCGTCGACCATTTCATCAGGCATCACCTTCTTTCAAAAAATCAGGATTCGATGGCAGACCGTTCATAAACTGCCGTACTCTTTCATCCTTCGATGCATATAATTCTTTAGCTGTCCCTACCGCAAGGAACGAGCCCTTATACAAAAAAGCCATGCGGTCCGCGATCATTTCCGCAGACTTCAGGTCGTGCGTCACGACGACGCTCGTCGCATGCAGGGCCTTTTGCGTCTCTTTGATCAAAAGACTGATATCGGTCGAACGGATCGGATCGAGCCCCGCTGTCGGTTCATCATAGAGAATGATCTTCGGTTCGAGCGCGATCGCTCTGGCAAGGCTCACGCGTTTCTTCATGCCGCCGGACAGATTCGCCGGCATAAGGTCTTCGATCCCATCAAGCCCGACCAGATGCAGTTTCTCCTTCACGATAGCATCGATCTTTTCTTCAGAAAGCCGCGTGTGCATACGCAGACCAAAGGCTACATTTTCTTTCACATTGAGAGAGTCAAAGAGCGCGGAATACTGAAAGACCATCCCCATCGAGCGGCGCTCCTCATTCAGCTCCTCTTCGTTGAGCTGTCCCATATCCTTTCCGTTCACAAGGACTTTTCCGGATGTAGGGCGCAAAAGACCGATGATGAGCTTTAGGAGCGTTGATTTCCCGGAGCCGGACGCTCCCAGGATGACCATCGTCTCTCCCTCCTTGATGGAAAGACTGACATCTTTCAAGATATGACGATCGCCAAAAGTCTGGTATACATGCCTGATATCAATCATAGGACGCCTCAAAACAGAATGGACGAGAGCAGGTAATTCGCCGCAAAAAGCATAATAATCGAATATACTACGGACTGGGTGGTCGCCTTGCCGACGCCTTCTGCCCCTGCCGTACAGGTCATCCCGCGGTCACAGCCGACAAGCGCGACGATCATACCGAAAATGACTGACTTGAAAACGCCGATGTACAGATCAGAAGGGACGCAGTACACATGGATGGAGTGCATGAAGGTATAGGAGGAGACGCCATGCGTGAGCGAAGCGACGATCATACCGCCGCCAACGCCGATGGTGACACCAAAGACCGTCAGAAGCGGCAGCATCGTCATACAGGCGACGAGCCGCGGCACCACGAGATACCCCACCGGACTCACCGCAAGGCACCTTAGTGCATCGATCTGCTCGGTCACCCGCATCGTACCGATCTCAGCCGTGATGGCTGCCCCGACGCGGCCTGCAAGGACGACACCGCAGAGCACCGGTCCCAGTTCACGCCCCATGCCGATGGCTACGATCGCACCGACGGTGAAGTCTGCGCCATACTTTGTGAGCTCGCCCGCGATCTGTACAGAAAGCACCATGCCGGTAAAGAGCAGTGTCAATGCCACGATGGGAAAGGACAGCACGCCCAATGCCAGGCACTGCTTCATCGTCTCCCGCCCGCGGAATGCGCCGATCTCTTTCACCGCCGCCATAAGGAGCAGGATCACCGCTCCCAGCTGATGAAAGATGCCGATGGTATAGCGGCCAAGCGTTTCTAAGAATGACATGTGTGGGGAGACCTCCTTTCGTGGTTCAGGGTTCAAGGTTAGCCCGTGAGGCGTCTCATCCACTGATTGTGGATAAAAGCTTTGCTCGAATGAGGAATTAGGAATGAAGGTGGCGGCTTCGCCGCTAATATATATTGGGCGATGCCCGAAAGTCGTATTCAAGTCACCAGTCACTCGCGGCTTCTAATCCCTAGTCCCTGCTTTCAAACTATGGGTGTGGTTCTATGGTTCAACGGGGTAGTGCGTCATTGAGGCTAACGTCAAACTCGTATTGCCCTCATTCCGCAGGAAGGACTTTGCAGTACATGCGAAGAGTATCTTCAACACTCTGCGGCGCTTCCATTATTTGATGCACCGCACCGCCACCTTGAACCCTGAACCCATCAACCTGAACCTTTTTACAATGCTATCATCACCGATGCTTTTTCTGCCGGCTTTTCATCATCTGCGGATTTCTCGCCCTTCTTTTCCAGCGTCTCTTTTTCCTTATTGCTCATCTTGATGGTGGCCTGCTGTTTGCTCTTTGCGAGCTTCTTCAGGGCTTTATCGCGTTCTGCTTGCGGCAGAACTTTGAAGGTGAATTGTCCGTCACCATAGATGACATAGTCCGTATCGACGGCGCTCTTTGGAGTCTCTTTTTCTCCGTCTTCTTTGAGCCCGTCCTTATTCTTCAGATAGTCTGGATTTTCCGGTGCCTTTTTCTCCTGTATTTCTGCCTTTTTGCCGCCGTTTTCATCTTTGGAGATCATGCTGACCTCCGGATCCAGGATCTCCACGACGACCTGATTGTTCTGGTCTTCCTTCATCAAGCGGCTGTGCAGGTCATTGAAATCCTTGTACGTGCGGATGCGGTCTAAGATCTCATCCGTCAAATTGAACTTCTGCTGCTGGATGAGGTAAGGGAGCGGCACGACACCGCCGCCGCGGACTTCGAGGATCATATCTCCGTACGGCTGATCTTTCGGCACGGTGAATGTCAGGTCCTTATAGAAGACTTCTCCCCTGTAGGGAGAAAGACGCGCGCGTACATAGATGGTATCGCCCGGGCTCACGATGATCGGAGACGCCGAGGCATCGAGAAGCTGCGCGGTCTTTCGTTCACTCGTCACATGCATGTCGACCATAATGCTGCGAAGAGGATATTTTTCAAAACGGTTCTGCTCGAGAAGCCGTACCACATTATAGAGCTCATCTACGCTTCGCTCCGCGATGTCTTTGGACGACCAGTACATATTGCTTCGGGTGAAAGGCTTCTGCTTCATATCCTCCGGGTAAAGCGTATAGGTGAAATCGACCGTCCCCTGTCCTTTGCGATCCATGGCATTGCTGATCGCATGATACACCGAAGTGACGGATAAGGTCGGCAGCAGCGCTTCATTCGGGATCATGCGTACATGGAGATCTTCCTTCTTCTTCGTATCTTCATCGGTCACGGACGCATGAAGCGCGACAGCGTGCGGCAGCTTCCCCATCATTCCGCCGATACCGGCTCCCCGGTCCTGGTTGACCGTACCGATCTCCGCACCGACGGACCCCAGCTTGAAGGGGATATTCTTGCTCGGGATGACAGTGAAGATATAGGAATTGTGCATGAAATAATCGGTATTTCCGCGATCCATGAACGGATGCCCGAAAGCCACCATGCGATCGCCGTCGACATAGGTGACCGTCCCGACAGCGCCGAGCTTGAGATCGCCTGTCACCATGGTTGCCGAGACGGCACTTCCCGGTTCAAGCGGCTGCGGTATATCATCCTGCGAGGCAGATGCGGAAGCAAATGGGACCATGTGGAAATCCTGCATTTTCCCTGTGAGAAAATCCATCGCATCCGGGGTGTATCCGCTCGCCATGAGAGGCGTCGTAAGCGGGATCAGCCCTTTGGAGGATGGCGGCGTAAGACCGGTGTCCTTCCGGTCATCGATGGTCCAGAGCTTCAGCATGTCACCGATCGGCGTCACCATGCCGATGCGCCCGCCGGACTGTGGAAATCCATACGCCACTGCGCCGAGCAGCTTCCCATCAATGTAGACCGGACTGCCGCTCATCCCCTGCGCGATGCCTTCTGTCTGATCGATCAGTGGTCCGGATACCTTCACCAGCACCAGATCTCCGCCGGTCGCTCCCTTGTCTTTCATGATGCCCAGCACATCGACATCGAAGGTCTCGATCTTCGTACCGTGTACGACGGTCTTAGCATAGCCATGCATACCCTCCTGTACTTCTGACACAGGAAGAAATTCCTGTGCTACACAAGGCATCACGCAGGAAAGCGTGAGGCAGACAGCCGCTGCCAGATGCTTCATTGACTTTTTAAACCGATTGGGCATAGGATCCCCCTTACCGAAATATAAGTTTGAAATCAGAAACGGCGATTTCATCGGATACATCCGCATAGGTGCAGCAGGATTCCAATGAAAGGCAAAGGACAGGCCGTCTGGGGAGCGAAGGAACCATGCCAGACTGCCGACTTCTTTATTTGCTCTCCAGCACCGCTACGACGTCCTGTTTGGCGATCGTCTGGCCCTTCTGGACGCGGACCTCTTTGACCACGCCATCCCGATCGGCTCTCGCCGCCGGTACACCGCCGACCAGTGAGTCCACAGAGACCAGTACATCGCCTTCCTTGACAGGTGTACCTGCCTCTATGACAGAAACGACCGTCCCATTCAGTACAGCCTGCTGCGAGACGTCCTCCGCAGACACGCTATATACACCGGCAGCCACAAGTGCTGCCAGCACCAAGCCGATTTTCATCGCGTTTCTCATGATGTACCTCCCTGTGTTGTAAAATTCACATATCGGTATATTATATTTTACCATTTTATCTGCCTCTTGGCATGAAGAAAATAAAAAGGGACATAACAAATGAATGTTATATCCCCATGTATGTGTCGATGGAAAGCGATCTTTCCGCTTTTCTCAGTGCAGATCCTGCAGTGAGTCTCTGAATGCATTGATATAGTTGAGCGAAGCCCCGGCACCGATGGCATTCACATAGGAAGGTCTCTCCGCTACCTTCGCTGCGATCCCGGTGATACGGGTGATCAGCTCATCGATGCCCTTTAGCTGAGACACCCCGCCGACAAGCATGATGCCCTGCTCTCGGATCGCTGCCAGAAGCGCCGGCGGCGTCCTCTGCAGCACATCCTGAATGTTTTTGAAAATCCTGTACAGGATCGGATTGATGGCATGCGCCACATCTTCAGCCGTTATGGCGATCTTGACCGGCGATCCCGATACGATGGAAAGGCCATACGTTTCAGCCACGCGCGGTGCCTGATCCAGATCCCAGTAGGCGCCCAGCGAGATCTTGAGGCTTTCCGCCTCTTTGCGGCCGATGCGGATATGATACTTGTCGCGGATAGCCGCCATGATGGCCTGATCCATTTCCAGTCCGGACTCCGGTGAGAAATGGCTGACCACGATGCCGTGTTTCGAAAGCACGGAAACCTTCGTCGAGCCGCCGCCAATATCCACGATCATCGCGCCCTGACAGTTATCCCCCGTGAGCCCGAGACCCATCATCGCCGCGATAGGCTGATCGATGAGGACTGTCTTCCGTGCGCCCATAGCCACAGCCGCTTCCAAAAGCGCCCTTCTCTGCACGCTGCCCATTCCCCGAGACACGCACATCATGAGACGCGGATGAAAGAACATCCCTTTCAAATACGACTGATTCACGATGGAATTCAAAAGATAAGCCGCCCCGTTATAGTCGATGATCGCACTTCGCTTCATCGGATGGACGATCTCTATGTCCCGCGGCGCCTTGCCCTCCATTTCCTCTGCCTTCGTACCATAAGCGAAGAATTCCTTCGTCACGGCGTGGCGGGCGATCACAGAGGCTTCCGGAAATACGACGCCCTTATGCTTGACGTAAATCACTACATTCGACGTCCCGATATCGACGCCGATGTCTTCTGAGCCAAAAGAGCCGATCCAGTCCAGAAGGGTCTTCTGCCCCGCCAGACGCTCCGCCTTCTCCGCCAGTGCTTTAGTCTCGATCGACACGGACAATGTCTGCTCCTAACCCCTGCAGCTTTTCTACAAGATGGTCATAACCACGATCAATATGATGAAGCTCGCCCACTTCCGTCTCTCCGTGCGCAGCGAGCCCGGCCAGTGTCAGTGCTGCCCCTGCACGAAGGTCCGTCGCTCTGACGAAGGCGCCTGTCAGGAAGGGAACGCCCTGAACGATCGCACAGCGGCCTTCGACCTGAATGGAAGCCCCCATCCGCTGCAGCTCGCCGGCATGCATGAAACGATTTTCAAATACCGTCTCTGTGATACGGCTAACGCCGCTGCCCACGGTCATGAGCGCCATGAACTGCGCCTGCAGATCCGTAGGAAAGCCCGGATAGGGCAGCGTCTTGATGTCCGTAGAGCGGATATGTCCATCACTGATGACACGGACACTGTCGACATCCTTGATCACCTTGACGCCTGCTTCTCCCAGCTTTGCGAGGAGCGGCTTCAGATGTTCATTCAATACATTTTCGATCACGACATCACCGCCGGCCATAGCCGCTGCGATCATGAAGGTCCCCGCTTCGATACGGTCCGGAATGACTGTATGAGCGACGCCTTCCAGCTTCTTGACACCTTCGACACGGATGATATTCGTCCCTGCGCCTTTGATGTTTGCACCCATGGAATTCAGGAACGTCACGAGATCCACGATCTCCGGCTCTTCCGCCGCATTTTCAATGATGGTACGGCCTTCTGCCGTAGCAGCTGCCATGAGGATATTCTCTGTCGCGCCGACACTCGGGAAATCGAGATAAATGGTCGTGCCCTTCAGCCCCTTCGGTGCATATCCTTCGACATAGCCGTTGCCTACATTGATCTCTGCCCCCATGGCTTCAAAGGCTTTCAGGTGCAGATCGATCGGACGGCTGCCGATCATGCAGCCCCCGGGAAGCGCGATCTTCGCATGCCCCATCTTGGCCAGAAGCGGTCCCATGATCAGGAAAGAGGCTCTCATGCGGCTCATAAGCTCATAAGAAGCTTCGGTCTTATTCACCCCGGATGCATCAAAAGTCAGGACATTGTCTTCTCTTTGGACTTTGACGCCCAAAGACTCCAGTACACTGCAAATGGTCACCACATCATCGAGATTCGGTGTATCGACAATGGATGCCGGTGTCTCAGGCAAAAGTGTCGCTACAATGATAGGAAGAACGGCATTCTTTGCGCTGGAAACACGGACGTGTCCACGCAGGGGATGTCCACCATGAATTACTAATTTTTCCAAAAGGAATCACTCCTGTACTGATGAAATACTGAAAGCAAAGATCTATCTGATACCGCAGCCAAAAGGTGCGGCGCTGTCCTACAAACGTCAATTATATGTATGATACCATAAAAAAACAAGGGATTTCAATGTGAAAATTGGATTAAGGGGCCGAGTTGACCCAAGGGGCGTGCCGTCCCATCAATTGTGTTTGAAAGCTTCGATTGAATGAGAAATTAGAAATTAGAAATGAGAAATGGTGGTGCGGCGCATAAAATAAGGAGGCACCGCGGAGTTTTATATAAATAATGAATAAACTGTTTTATATAATGAGTGGGTATTGGGGCACTATATGAATTGTGTGCCCCTTCCGGCACTTCTCACTTCTAACTTCTAACTAAGTCCAGAAGTTGATGAATCGCAATACTAGTCACCAGTCACTAGTCACCAGCCACTCATAACCGCTTACTGTTCCAGCGACTCGGTGACGCGCTTGACACTTTCCGAGTCTCCCAGAATGATGAGCATATCCTGTTCCTTCATGTTCATATCCGGTCTCGGATTGACGAACATATCTCCTCCGCGCTTGATCGCAACAACGGTGATATTATATTTTCTTCTGACGTCGGTATCGATCAGACTCTTGTTCACCCACTCCTGCGGCACATGAATGGAAAGAATGGTGATGTTGTTTTCCATCTCGATATAGTCAACGATGCCTGGGGAGATCAGATTGTGCGCGACGCGGACACCCATTTCCTTCTCTGAGTAAATGATCTTGTCTGCGCCGATCTTCTGCAGCATTTTCCCATGAATGGGATCCAGGGCTTTGACGACGATCTTCTTGACGCCCATTTCCTTTAAAAGCAGTGTCGTCATCAGACTTGCCGACAGATCGCCGACAGAAACGACAGCGATGTCCGCATTGCCGGCACCGATGGCTGCCAGGTTCTTCTCATCGGAACAGTCCGCACAGACCACGTAGCCCAGTGTATCTGAAAGATCCTGCACTACCTCTTCATCGATATCCATGGCCATGACGTCATAGCCCATCTTTTCCAATGTGACGGCGACACTGATGCCGAAGCGGCCCAGACCTGCCACGAAAAACTGTAATTTCTTTGCCATAGAGAGTACCTCGTGATGGATGATTCTATGCAATAATAAATGGTTCGATCGGATCTAGGGAAACACTGATTAAATCGTTATCGGATTTCATTCTTGGATTTTTATGCAGAGCGAGGAGACAGAGGGCGCGAATAGCGAGCTATTTAAGGAGGATGTCGACG
>OIXA01000444.1_pt1 | contig 60173 bp, 53 predicted proteins | sample 1587721 | NCBI WGS metagenome assembly OIXA01 (sample SAMEA3888900, study PRJEB22519) | human gut metagenome | biome: human gut; feature: human-associated habitat; material: faeces | place: Denmark | collected 2013
CATTTTTTTAAAAAATAGATACTCGAAGAACCGCCTTCCGTCGTTTTCCGTTTTAAAACAACTGAAGAAAAAAGATATAGACAGGATAATTGTGTGTAATCCTGGATCGCCAACAGGCGCTGTCGCCTTGATGTATTGCAGAAGGAAACGTATTCCGGTTCTATTGCAAAGCGAGGGTGGCTTCCCCGGATCGGGGAGGGGAATTAAAGAACGGTTTAAAAAATATATCATGGAAAAATCCATTGGTTTCCTAACGGGCATGAGCGGTGGAAATGATTATTTTTCAATGTACGGCGCATCTTCTAACACACTAATGCATTACCCTTTTTCTTCGTTAAGACAAAATGAAATTGATAAACGGCCTATATGCCAGGAAGACAAGGAAAAATTAAAAAAGCGCCTTGGAATTAAAGAAAAACACATTGTTTTGTACGTGGGTCGGTTTATAGAAATTAAGGGGATTAGTGAGACTATTAAAAGTTGCTCTAATCTCCCCGACGATGTGGGGGTTTATTTTATTGGTGGCACGTTGTCGGCCGAAATGATTAGGACGTCGAAAGAATATAATGTCAAAAATCTTCACACGATCAGTTTTTTGCATAAGGAAGAATTAAAGAATTATTATCAATGTTCTGATATTTTTATAATGATGACTCAAGGGGATACTTGGGGTTTGGTTATCAATGAAGCAATGGCCAACGGGCTGCCTGTCATCACTACTACATCCTGCGTGGCGGGAAATGAATTAATCGAGAACGGTGTTAATGGCTACCTTGTTGGCAAAAAAGATTTTTCTTCCGCGAATGAACATATACGCTTTCTTATCGCTAATCCGACAATCAGAAATGAAATGGCCAAAAAGAATATTGAAAAAATACAAGAATATTCAATTGAAAACATGGCAAACGTTATAGCCGATCATATCAACTCTACGTTTAAATTTTGATGGAATAATATCGAATTCTATATTGCTTTTTTCCAACAATTGGGTAAAGCAAATTTTCTATTTTGTTGGAGGCGTTCGGGTTAATGCATGGAGTTGCCAAGAAGAACAACAAGGGGAAATTTCGATGAATCCCTATTGCCACAGTTCCTGCCACAAACACGGAAATAAAACACACGTAAAGCAAAAGCGTGTAAAGCGAATCTTCGTAGAGTGGTTGTTTTTTAAAAAGCAGGAAATAATTCTTAAACAGCAAAATAATCAAGACTATTCCAAATAGCCCAAAGCCCGAAATTAAAGAAGGGATTAACGCTCCTCCGTTTAACAGCCCTTGTTTGAATGTTAGAGAATTTACGGTTTCATAGCTAACAGTCATTTTAGTTCCGGCAACGTGCTGAAAATAGAAAAACCCTTGATTTCCGTCCCCACAACCGAATAAAGGGAATTTAATTAAAATTAATAAATCATTATACACGGTTGAGTATCTATAGGCCGTTGACAGGTTAGATAAATTGAAAATCTTATTAACCGCGTAGTATACAATTAAATTTCGTGTGGTTGGAACCACGAAAAGAAACGCAATAAATACACCGATGCAGGCGACAATTGTTATTTTTATTTTTTTGCTAAGAGATGATTTCTTTAGAAATAAATACATCGCAGATGCGACAAATGCGAAGAAAGTGATGTATACGCTTGATGACTTCGTTAATAATGTGCCAGCGGTTACTATAATTGTTAAGGTTAAATTCGTGAAAAAGGATAATGTTCTTCCCTTAGATTTAAAAGTTTTAAGCAGTAAAAAAGGTAAAGCGAAAGTGTTGATAAATACGCAGTTTACTGATGGTTCGCTTAAAAAGGAATACAATCTAAACCCTTCATATCGAGCTCTGTCGATGAGCGATGAATCTACTAAAATATCAAGAAAGTCAATTTTGTCATAAAGGACTGCGAAAAAGCTTTTAGGCGCCAAATAAACAATGAATTGAGCACCGGCGACAATAATCCAACAGACAATCAACCCATAGACATAAATTGACAATTGTTTTTTTGAAAAAAATCTGATGAAAAATAAGAAGTACAAAAATAAAGCAATATCATAAATGTATTTGATTGACTCTTTTATGACGACCAACGCCGGATGCTCGCCACCAAAGCCACAATAACTGGGAGTTAGCAATAGTGCCATTGCCAAAGAACTAAAAAGCAATATGCCAAATGTGAAGAGGAGTTTGGACGCGATCCGATTCAATATGCGAGTTTTATAGATGAAAAAGTAAGAGAAAACAAACAAGGGAATGGATACTAAAGAGACCCAAAATGATATGGTGAAATTTCTGCCAAATAGAGAAATTTTTTTCGAGGTATCGCTGAATAGGAACAAAAGGACAATTATGAAAAGAGCAATATTAACGAAATGGATGATTCGCTGGAAATTAGTTCTTCTTGCGTTTGGCATAATACACAACTCCAATTGTGACGACCAAGAAAATCAGCATTAGCGCGCCTGCTACATAGGCGAATATATCCTTAGCGACAGTTTTTTTGTGATGGGCGTAATAGTTTTCCTTCATTAAGGCCCATTGGTCGAAAAAATTTACGATCGTTCCATTTTTATCCCAAACTATGCTTTTGGCTTTTTGATCGGTGTAGTCGTACAGTTTGTCAAAAAAAGTTTCCTTTAACGTTGGGAAAGAAGAGTAGCCGTGCCCTCCTTCTACTTCTGAATTAAAGTCTTTGAAGACCAGAGATACGAATGCCTCTGTAGATAATGCCAAATCGTCCCAGCGCGTCTCTTGATTAATTTTACTGTAGTTAGAATTAATTGATAAATTAAATACTTTTCCGGCTTCTCTTGACAAAATTGGCGTTTTAATGGCAATTTCGTCGACGCCTTGCGTGTTGATGTACCCCAGTCCGAAAGCGCCACCTAGTATGTACGATGAAGAATAAAATGAGAAAAGTCTGCCTTCGTGATTTTTATCTTCTGAATAATCGGGCAAAAAAGTGTGTCTGAGACCATGAACGCCAAACTCAACGTCGCCATTGAACGACACTACATCGGAATAACATCTCCAGTTAGGCATAGAACTATGTACGTACGAGGCGGATAAATAGCAGAAAACAACATCACCATCTACATTTTTGTAGTCGGTCGAAGCGCAAGCGCTTAAAGATGCTCCAAGCGGAATTAATTGCAGTAACAATAAAAAAGAACGATTCGGTTTCATTTGCTTTTAAATATTACCTTTAAAATATCAATTTTAAATAAGTATTTTGCCGCGATTACGGCCGAAGGAATGTAGACGATAACAAAAAATGCCCCCTTAACCAAAAATGAATAAAAGGCATTGTCTACTAGAGATGAAAAAATGACATTCAGCATGCCTTGTGAAAACAAAAAAGCGAAGATGGCGATTAAAATCAAGATCAGAAAGCGCTGAATAATGACACGATAACTTAATTTCAGTTTTACTGTATTGTATACAGACAAAACGATTGTTTTGAAAACGAGCTCGGAGAAGACTGTCCCCACCAAACAAGACACAATCGGGTTGACGTTTTTGAAAAAGACAAGCAGGGAGCCGGTAATTCCAAAATTAAACAAGAGACTAATCAGTTGAACGACGGTTCGAAACTTGTGTTTGTTTACGCTTCTTTGGTATTCAATTGAAATTGCGGTGGAGTAATCGAATAGGAATGCCAACATAAGGGTGGCTGCAATGAAATATACCTCAATGTTTTCTTTTCCTACCCATATTAATGTGAATTCGTATCCGCAAGTTAAATATCCGCCAACCACCATTGTCAAAATTAAAAGTTGGAACGTGCTTATTTTTGTGAACAGAGAATTAATTGCGTCAACGTCTCCGTTTTGTGCATATTCATGAATTTGAGGAATGAAATTGTTGGTCATCGCACATGATATGCTGTTGATGTACGTTGTATAATTCATGCCAAGCTGATAAACGGCAACGAGGTGGGCTCCACACATTGCACCAAGGAATATTTTGTCTAAACTGATGTTGCAGGTTTCCACAATTGTTTCTACTAATATAAAGAGAGAAAAAAGAATAATTTCAGTTATAAGTGGCTTGCATTCGGTTAATTTTATCTTTTCAAAACGTACATGAAGTTTGATAAGTGCAAAGAGAACCACGAGTAAATTTAAAAGAATTTTAGTCGCAAACATTACAACAATTACAATCAGCATTCCGCCACCGTTTAGTAGAGCGATTATGGAAAGGGATGGATATAATATTGCGTTTATAAGCAAAACTCCTCGAACGACCACAAAATACCGTTCGTAGGTTGTGTATAGAGAGAAAAAAGAAATGGCGATTTCTGTGCTCGAATGAATAACGGCAAGGAAAAAAACCCAATAAAACAAATGGGTCTCACTGTCTGAAAACGATGGAAGGGACAAAACCCCAGACATAAACAATGCGAGGATGATTAACCCTGCAAATAAGGCAAACAAAGAAACGCAAAATAAAAGCAAAAGAAAGATCGTGTTAGTTCTTGTTGGTTTTCTTCCCGTGTTTTTTTCTTCAATTGTAGCAAACCTAACATAACACGAGGCGAATGTGGTAGAAAGAATCGTTAGCCACGAAATGATGGATTCGGAAAAGGAAAACACGCCATAGTCATCGCCTACTTTTTTTAGTAAAAAAGGAATAAAAAAAACGGTCGTGATCAAGGATACGAACAAATTTAAATACGAGATGACAACTGCAAATTTTTTACTTCTTAGCATCGTCATCTCCGAAACTTAAAACAACGGGGCTATGTTGATGTCTTTTATTGGGGGGCGGAAGCGTCATATAATCCCCATACTGGCGCTTTAAGACGGCATCGCAATTGTTTGGCACAGGAATTTCTGTTTCGTTGAATTGATGAGGCCGCAAAGGAAATAATTCATCTTCGTAAATGATGCAATTTGCATACCCTCTTGTCCCGATGACCGGAGATTTACCGCTAGCGTTTTTTAGGCTCGAGTCATACAGGTTAAAGAAAAGAGCTTTTGGAAACGGAAGAAGCAAAATCCATAAAAAGAAGCGCACCACAGTCAAAAGTAAATTGGCGACCTTCCCTCTGCTGAAGGTTCGAATTTGTGACTTTAACCCAAACAGGGAATAGAAAAACATTTGTTTTTTTAGAACTTTCTCCTGCTTCCGGTCGTTTTCTGGCAAATAATCATATGGCATAACATCTAAGAAAATGCCCTTTTGTATTTTTAAATGTTCAATGCCTTTTTCAACAAAAGTAGTACCTTTTTTCATAACCTTTGTATGGTATTGGGGCGTGTGTTTATTGAATATGAAATTCTGCAAAAAATATTTTTTATCTAAAAGGAGAGGCGCATTTTTTAAAAACAATTCATAATCGTTACGCATCATGCCAATATCGATATCGTCATCCCAGGGAATAAAACCGTTGTGCCTGATTGCCCCTAAGGTTGTTCCGCCGACGGAAAAGTATTGAATTCCCAATTCGTGGCATACCCTATCTACTTCGGCTAACATTTCTTTTTCGACGGATTGCAGCTTTAATAAATCATCTTTTTTATAGGTCATAATTTTTTTGTTATCTTTGCTTTTTCACCATGGACGACTGAATTTGCTACGATGTTAGGCGAGGTGACGATTGATCCGCGCCCAATGATGCAGCCGTTTTCGATTGTACATCCGAGCAGGGTGGAGCGTGCTCCAATCCACGACCCCGCACCTATTGAAATTGACAAAATGCGCCCATTACCCGCTCTTCTCTCCTCCCCACCAATGTCGTGGGATCCCGTCAAAAATACGACAAAAGGAGCAATGTCACAATTGTCTCCGATATGCACGCTGCCATTTCCTTCGAAATATGCGTGATGGTTGAGAAAGACATCACGCCCAATTTCGATTTGGATAGCTGTTCCAAAACTGATTGGCCCAACAATTTTTGTTCCATCGCCAACTTGAAGTCCGCAACCTCTTAAAAGCGCTCTCTTTATAGAATAAAACCGTTGTCCGCAAAAGAAATGATTAATTAGCCAAATGCTAATTTTTTTTCTAAGTCTTTTTTTGCTCTTTTTAGTTTTCATAAGTCTATCTAGATTGCACTGGCAATATTTTGCCTTCTTGGTGAAATAATTATGCGTTTTATTGTAGCGGACTTCGTCTTTTATCTCTGGGATTTTGCTAATCCTTGCTGCGTTTCACTTTATGATACTCTCATCGACATGGTTTTTGTGAAACTATTGCCCCTGTTTTGTAGTGATTTGTATTGAAATATTGAAAATCGTGTACGCCAAAATGCCAAAAAGCGAAATAACAAGAAATGCAGTTAGTTTTTATGCATAAAACAATTCGGACTGCTAGTTATTGGTGATGATAGAAGATAAACAACACTTCAAACGGTCCATAAAATTGCTTTCAGTTAGTTTATTTTCGTAAAAAGATTTACTTTTTTTAGATAGTTCGACTTTTTCCTCCATAGACAGCGACATAAATCGTTCGACAATTCCCACAAAGCCCTCAACGTCTTCCGCTGGGCAAGTGAAACCGCATCCTATTTCATTGATCCATTTCGAGGTCGCCCCGCTATCGATTGAAAGAATGGGCAACCCTGCCTTGAAATAGGATTGCACCTTCCCAGGGACGGTTTTTTTGCAATATTCGTCACCCGTAAGGCTGACGATGGCCGCATCGGCCAAATCATAGTATTTTTGCATTTCGGATAAAGGGACTCGCCCCTCGAAGACCACGTTATCCAATTTATTTTCTTCCTTGTATGCCTTGAGGTTATCTAGTTCGCTTCCACTTCCAACAAAGAGGAAACGAGCTTTATTGGAATCTCTCCATTTTTTGGCGGCTTCTAATATGGTGATACACGATTGAGCCTTACCGATATTGCCCGCAAATAAGAATGTGGTGGGCCCATCAGAGGATTTCTTGGAAGGACGCTCGCCGACGGCGTCATCTGCAAACTGCGGCAGCCATGCAATGCGGCCTTCTTTTTTGCCAATGAGGGATTCGATGTATTCGATGTGGGCTTCACTTGTAACGAGGATTCGATCCATTTGTGAATAAATCTTCGCAGAAACCTTTTTGTAATGATTATAAACAAACGAGCCTTTCTTGATGCCGCCTGCTAGCAAAGATTCCGGCCATAAGTCCATCTCGTACATGAGAATAGGTGTCCCCCATTTCTTTTTGTACGCGATGGCGGGTCTAACCATCATAATCGGGGATAGACCTATGGTTAAAATGCAGTCAAAACGTTCTTTCAACTTTTTTGCAATTCGCGATCCGTGAAAAGGAAAGGAGTAGTAATTCAAAACGCGATGTACGACCCCTTTTTTTCTTGGATGCTCAAAAGCACGAATGATATGAACCCCGTTAATGGTTTGTTCACGATTCTCTTTTTTGGAATAGCCGGGATAGTAATGTCCTTCTGGGTAATTCGGAATGCCCGTTAATACGGTGACTTCATTTCCGTCTTTTACTAAATTTTCTGCAATTCGAGTTACGCGGAATGGTTCGGGATAATAATGCTGACAAACTAAGAGGATTTTCATGAATCGATGGGTTCCTTCATTCCATAAGAAGACTATAATAGGGCGAGTAAAGAAAGACAAAAACAAATGAATAATTTATTGGACGGAAAAAGCCTTCTTATCACCGGAGGTACAGGTTCCTTTGGCCATGCGGTCGTTGACCGCTTCCTGCCAACGGGAATTAAGGAAATTCGCATTCTTTCTCGTGATGAGAAGAAACAAGACGATATGCGTAAGGAGTATGACTCCCCAAAATTGAAGTTTTATATCGGCGATGTCCGTAACTATAACGCGATTGAATCTGCGTTCCGTGGCGTGGATTATGTTTTCTCCGCCGCGGCCTTAAAACAGGTCCCTTCCTGTGAGTTCTACCCCATGGAGGCGGTACGTACCAATATTATCGGCTCCGATAATGTCATTTCTGCCTGTGTTGCCCACCACGTTAAAAAGGCGATTTTCTTGTCCACGGATAAGGCGGCCTATCCGATTAATGCGATGGGCATGTCTAAGGCAATGATGGAAAAGAACGTCATTGCTAGATCCCGTCAGTTATTAGAAGGCGATACGGTCCTATGCTTAACTCGTTATGGCAATGTTATGGCAAGTCGCGGTTCCGTCATCCCCTTGTTCCTCCATCAAATCCAAGAAGGCAAACCCATCACCATCACCAATCCTGACATGACTCGGTTCATGATGACTTTAGACGATGCGGTGGATTTGGTCCTTTATGCCTTTGAACATGGGCAACAAGGCGACCTCTTTGTCCAAAAAGCCCCGGCGGCCACGATTGGAACCTTGGCCCAAGCCATCCTCGAGTTGGAAAACTGCTCCATGAAGCCCGAATATATCGGCACCCGTCATGGCGAGAAACTCTTTGAAACTTTGGTCACCCAAGAAGAAATGCTTCGTGCAGAAGACATGGGCGATTTCTTTGCTATTCATGCGGATAACCGTGATTTGAATTACGATCAGTATTTCACGGTGGGCGATGTTAAGCTCAACATCGGTGATTCGTATACCTCTCACAACACAGGTCGCTTAAGTGTTGAAGAGATGAAGGCTCTGCTCAAGAAGTTAGCCCTCTTTGGCGGACCCGTGAAGCAACACGACTAATTGCGCTTTTCTCAATCTAATTCTTTGCGCTTTTTCTCTATTGATATTGATTTTTGCGCTTTTCGCGTTATTCTTTTGCTATGGATCTATCCGATATCCGTAAGGCAAAAGGCCTTACTCAAATAGAAGCTGCTTCGCTTTGCCATATGTCCCGTAGAAACTATCAATATTTAGAAAAGAAACGGGACGTGGATGCGTTAAGTTATCAAACAGCCTTAAAAACATTGAAGGAATATAACTCAAATCCGTCCCGTTCTTTACGTATTGCTATCGCTGGCGCAGGGTATGTTGGTTTGTCCCTCGCGGTTTTATTGTCCCGTCATCATCTTGTCACCATCGCAGAAGTTGACTCATTTAAAGTCGATAAAATAAATCAAAGGATTTCTCCTATCCAAGATCAAGACATCGAGGATTATCTTGGTCGTAACGAGAATATGCCTAGGGCGACTTTAAATGCCAAAGAAGCATATCAAAATGCTGACGTTATCATTATTGCAACGCCCACGAATTATGACCCTGAAAAAAGCTATTTCGATACGTCGAATGTAGAGGAAGTGCTGGATATCGTAAAAGAAGTGAATCCCGATGCGATTGTCGTCATCAAATCCACGATTCCTGTTGGATATACTCGTTCCATCCAAAAGAAATACGGGTTTTCCCATTTGTTGTTCTCACCGGAATTCTTAAGAGAATCCAAGGCTTTGCACGATAACCTCTACCCCTCTCGAATTGTGGTTGGCTATAACAAAAACAAGCAAGATGCGTTGTCTTTTGCTGCCTTGTTAGAAGAAGGGGCGAAAAAAGAAGATGTACCTGTTCTATTAACCAAATATGAAGAAGCGGAGTCCATCAAACTTTTCGCCAACACCTATTTGGCTTTACGCGTATCTTTCTTTAATGAGTTGGATACCTATGCCGAAAGCAAGGGATTATCCACCTTAGATATCATCAAAGGAGTTACCCTGGATCCCCGTATTGGTGATTATTACGATAACCCTAGTTTTGGTTATGGTGGATATTGTCTGCCCAAAGACACAAAACAGCTACTCGCGAATTATCGGGATATCCCCCAAAACCTCATTCAAGCTATCGTCGATTCCAACGCAACGAGGAAAGATTGGATCGCTTCTCAAGTTTTAAAGAAGGCTGGTTATTACGATTATGACGGGAATTTGAATTTCGATTCCCAAAAAGAACACGAAGTAGTCATAGGCGTATACCGTCTAAGCATGAAATCCAATTCGGACAATTTCCGTTCCTCCAGTGTTCAAGGCGTCATGAAACGAATCAAAGCCAAAGGAGCCAAAGTCATCGTCTATGAACCTACCCTCCCCGATGGATCCCTCTTTTTCGGGAGTGAAGTCGTCAATGATTTAAATCGCTTCAAGCAAGAATCCGATGTTATTTTGGCCAACCGTCATGCGGATGAACTGAAAGATGTAGAAAAGAAGGTCTATACCAGGGATTTGTTTGGCTCCGATTAAGAAGGATTAAGACAAATTTGTAATACTGACGAAAATTAAATTGGTTTCAAAGGCTTATCTATACTTACTTTTCCTTTACAACCGGCTATGCATGCTCCCATAATATGCAAAGACATATGAATTCATGCGAAAAAAATGAATCAAGGGGGGCAAAAGCCTCTTTTACTTTTTCACCAAAACAAAAGGTTTGGTTATTCTTTAAACGCGCCATTGATATTTTTGGTTCCTTTATTGGAATTATTTTGCTTGGATTACCTATGCTTGTGATTGCCATTATTACAAGATGCACTTCAAAGGGTCCTGCTATTTTTAAACAGAAGCGGTTAGGCAAAAACGAGAAGCCCTTTACGATGCTTAAATTCCGTTCGATGCGTGTGAACGCTCGTTCCGCAGGCGCGGAAGACATGACGGCAGAAGAACACGAAGCCTGTATCACCAAATGGGGCAATTTTATGAGGAAAACCTCCATCGATGAATGGCCTCAGCTCTTTAACATTTTTGTCGGTCACATGTCTTTTATCGGCCCCCGTCCTATGATGGATGGGAAAATCGAACCGCGTTTATATGATGCCCGTAAATCCTGCGAACCTAACTCTTTCTTGGTTCGTCCTGGGTTATGTGGCCTCGCCATCGTGAAGATGCACCGTTCCCATGATCCGATGGTAAAAGCCCGTTATGACAGCGATTACGTTCGCGATTTATCTCTTGGGATGGACGTTAAAATCTTTTTCATCGCCTTTGGAATCCTTTTGGGGTTCAACAAAAAAGACCGCGGCCGTTAATTGCCCCTCGAAACCCCTCCCCTAGAAGCGTAGACTTATTCCACACGCTTAAGGAGGAGTAGTGCCATGTGGTGGATTTACCCTGTATATGTTCTTGATTTGGTTTTGATGATTTTCCTTTCGATTGAGCTAGGCAACTTAGTCGATATGCTGGATAAGAAAACCAAGATCAGCGGAGCTTTTATTGGGGGCGTCCTGCTTGCCGCGGTGACCTCGCTCCCCGAACTATTCACCGCCTTCTCTTCGATTTTCTTGGTTCATAACGCCTCGTTTGTTGTCGGCGATATTCTAGGATCCATTATCTTTGATCTTGTGGTTCTTACCTTAGAAACCTTTATTTGGGTCAAGCATTTTGGCGATGCGAAATTCCAGAAGTGGCATGTATTTAATGGATTGTTCTGCTTTGGAATGTATCTTTTTGCCGCCTATGCCTTCTTTGCCCCGAAACAGTGGCAAGTGATGCTAGGCGACATTAACTTGATGTCGATTCTAATCTTTGGTTTATACATCTTGACCTTGGTTCTGCAACCCAAGACGAGTGATGAAGAAGAGGGAGAGGAAGAGGGGAAGGCCGTTAATTGGACTTTAAAGAAAATCATCATCCTTTTCTCGGTGTGCGCCGTCCTTCTTATCGGCTCTTCGATCGCTTTAACCTATCTCACTTCCTTAATTCAAGAAGCGATTCCCGCTTTGTCCGGTTCGGTTGCGGGCGCCCTCTTGCTTGGCATTGGAACTTCGATTCCCGAAATCATCTCGACGGCCCAGCTCTTCCGAAAGAAGAATTACGACGCCGGGTACGGCAACATGATTGGCTCCTGCACGTTTGACTTTGCCATCCTTGCCTTGGCCGATATGGTTTCCTGGCATCAAATGAACCCAGGACTAAATAATGTTGTTGATCGCGGCATTTTCATCGCGGAGCCGGACGCCATTCAATTTGAAATCGCAGGTCTTGCCGTATGCGCCGGAGTGGTGGCTTTCTGCGCCCTCCGCTATTTCACCAAGATTTTCCAAAATAAGAAAATGCTTGGCTATGTCCTAACGGGAATTCTGGCTACTGGATGCGTCGCCGGATATCTCCTCGTCTTTATTCTTTAACTTGAACATCGAGTCTGAAGGCCCGATTTCACGGGAATTTACAACTTTACTATTTGCTTTCTTGCCGTTCCGTGCTTTAATTTCGGATGGTTTAAAACCATTCATCAAATCAAAATGCAGCTTAAGGGTACGAATTCTCCATGGTCCATGGGGGATAGTAGCACCCTTTTTTGCTGCTTTGGAAAGGAATGAAAGATGAAAAACAAGTCGCTGCTTTTCGTGCTGGCCACTTCGCTTCTCGCGCTCGCTTCCTGCGGCCCGACCAAACCGAATGATTCCTCCACGACCCCGGGAGAGAGCACCTCTTCCCCTGTGTCTATCCCAGACACCCCCGTTTCTACTGACACGTCCAATAAGACGTCCAGTGATTCCTCCAATACTTCGTCTGACGTAAAACCCGCGGAATACAAAACAATCGCGGAAATCATCGCCCTTGCTCCAGAAGACGGTTCCAAATCCGAAACGCGTTATCGCGTCCGGGCTAAAGTTGTCAAAGTTAGCAACCCCGTTTATGGAGAAATGACCATTAAGGACGAAACCGGCGAAGTCTATGTCTATGGCACCTATGACAAGACCGGTGAAAAACGCTACAGCGAACTTCCGGAAGAAGAACGCCCCGTCGCGGGAGACGACATCGAACTCGAATGCAACGTCCAAAACTACAAGAACTCCCAAATGGAGCTTGTTTCCGCGTGGATCCTTTCCTTCACCCACAATGCCCCGGATATTGATTTAACCCAATATAAGGATGCGACCGTCGCCGCGGCCCGCGCTTCCGCAAACGGCAGCAAGGTCCACATGAAGAACCTCCAAGTTCTTAGCATCCTCTTCGGACAAAAGAACGCGGCCCAAGGCGTCATGGTCAGCGATGGCACGGATTCCATCTATGTCTTCTCTACCGATGTCGCGGGACGCGTCCAAGTTGGCGACAAGATTGAAATCGCCGGCGAAAAGACCAACTATGTTTTGGGGAAAGAACAAACCAACGCGGCCAAATATGGTTACAAAGGCTGCAATCAAATCGAAAACGTCACCCTTTTGAACAAGACTGCGGGTAACGGCACCATCGATTTGACCTTCGCTCAGCCCAAGACGGTCAAGGAAATCGTCGAAACTCCGGTCTCTGAAGACATCTCGACCAAGGTTTATAAGGCCAACGCCTACATCACCAAATCCGTCGTGGAAGGACCTGGTGGATTCACCAACTATTACTTCAATGACTTGGATGGCGTCACTGGTAACTACGTCTATTCGCAAAATAGCGGTTCTGACTTTGCCTGGATCGATCCGTTCGTCAACAAGATCTGCACGGTCTATTTGACTGCCCTCAATGCTAAGAGCACGACTTATGGCTGCGCCTGGCGCTTTGTCCCGGTTAAAATCGAAGACAACCATTTCGCCTTCGATAAGAACGATGCCGCTCAATTTGCTATCGACTACTATGCCGTTGACCAATTCGAAACCTCTTACGTTGCTGACCCGGCGTTAGAAATGACGACCGCCGTCTCCAGCACGCTTCTTGGTTTTGAAGGCGCGAAGCTCACTTATGCTTCTGACAATAACACGGTTGCTTCCTTCGAAGAAAAAGACGGCAAGACCATCTTCCACACCAGCGGAACCGGTACGGCCAATATCACCATCTCCGCGTCCTTAGAAGGATTTAAGTCCGCGACCAAGAAGATTGCTATTGAACGCAAAGCCCTTGGTGACATCACCGCGATCAACGTCGACGCGGCCAAAAAAGCCGCGGTCGATAGCGAAGTTACCGTCGAAGGTATCGTCGGCCCGTCTCTGACCGTCCAAGATGGTTTCTACCTCTTTGATGAAAACGGAGCGATTGCCGTTACCCTCCACGACTCCGCGAAATGGTTCGCTCACGTCAAAATGGGCCAAAAGATTATTCTTAATGCGACCCGTGATCTTTGGACGGCAACCGACTATAACTTTGGTGAACAATGCCTTAGCAATGCCAAACTTGTTGCCAATGAATTTGGTAGCCATGAACTCCCGGCCTCGGCCTTCATCACCGGCAAGACCATTTCGGATTTGAAAAAGTTCGAGAAAACCAATGACTCCGTCACGTTGAACGTCTATGCCCTCCAAGGCACGATTACCAAGAGCAGCGGTAGCTACCCGACCTATTCTGTGACCGATGGCACTAGCTCGATTCAAGTTTATTCCTCGAGCATCTCCCAATACGCGTTCTTGGAACCGTTTGTTGGTAAGACGATTGATGTCGAAGTCGCCCTCTGCAACTGGAATAGCAAAAGGGAATTCAAACTTGCTGTCCTCTCCGCGACCGGAGAAGATGGAGTGAAGATCTACAACACCCTCCACTTCCAGAAGTAAGTCATCACTTCCCATCATCTAAACTTAGCCTCGCAGCAATGCGGGGCTTTGTTTTTGTTTAATTTTTTAATAAAGCGAAAAAATACATTGAAACCCCTTCCATCCTTCTTATAATGTAGGGGTATGAAACCATTTGGACGAACTCTTTTTGCCCTAATTCCTCTCCTTGCCGCCTGTGGATCCGTTACGGATAACGTTTCTTCGTCCGTAGATAAAACTGCCCAACTCCAAGTCGGACAACAGGTTGCTTTATTAGAAGGGGTAGAAGAAGACTTCGAACACGGTTTCTATGATGGCTTTGAAACGCTAAACCCGGAGTCCTGGATGATTGGAAAGGGGTATTGGGGCGTCAATAACGGAGGCGTATCCCCAGAGAACGTCTTTTTAACCGACGATGGTCAACTCTTGTTACGCGGACTAGGAAGCTATTATTCCAAAGGCGAAGTCGAAAGTTACGGGGCTTATAAAGACGGGCGCAAATGCGGCGCGTGCTTGGTGTCTCGCTTTGGCATTGGCCCTGGTCATTACGAAATCCGCATGAAGGCGTTGCCCCGTCAAGGCGCCTGCACCGCCTTTTGGACCTATGGCAACCGAGCCGTAGAAGGGGAAGAAAACGAAAACGCCGAAATCGATTGGGAATTACCGGGAGGATCAAAATCTGGCCGCATTACTTTCGAAAAAGGCCTCAATACGAACTGGGTGAGCGAGATGGCTTTCGACTCCGTGGAATTTGCCTTGGATAAGGTTTATCCCGATGCCGATTTCGTCGCCTTTAATGACGAGAAATACCATACGTATGCCTTTGATTGGTACACCGACCCCGAAATGGTCGTCTATTCCGTAGACGGGGTGATCACCAACATCTCCACTTTGTTCGTCCCAACTTTGGAAGGGCGTTTATGGCTGGGGGTTTGGTTTCCTGATGGATTTGTAGGTTCCGCCGATTTTGAAGAAGACTATATGACCGTGGACCACGTTCGTTACACGCCTTTTTTGAATCAACCCGTGAATGAATTTGATGCGGTTCCTTCTCTTTCAGAAGCACCAAAAGAGGATTACGAAGGACGAATCCGCGAACAAAGCAAAGCGAATAAAGTGAGCGGCGGCGATTTTGAATTCGCTTCGCGCTTAGAATCTGCTTCGCCTTTATATGGAGAATACATTCAAAACAAAGGCTGGTCCTTTTTAAAGAAAGTGACGGAGAAAAAGCCTCTAGAAGAAGTCTGCTATCCCATTTCGAATTCCCTGTATGGCAAAGGGGGAAGGAACGTTGCTATGGTTCAAGAAGGGGGCGTCCTCCGTCAAAACATCGATTCGGTTTACGAGGGGTATGAATATGATTTTTCCTTCGATGGGAAAGCTCTCCAAGGCGAAGGCAAGGCTCTCGTTAAATTCTTAGGAGCGAGTGAAGATGAGGTATTAGAAGAGCAAGAAATCGCGATCTCTTCTTCTGATTTTCAAACCTATGGATCCTCCATAAAAGCCCCCAAAGGTTCGCAATCTTTGCGACTGGAATTCCGTTCGAATAAAGGCGTGGTTACCTACATCGATAACGTAAAACTCTATCGGAAATAAAGAATATGGAACGAATTGAAAGCATAAAAGATGATACTTCCGTCATCGAAAAAGAAGAACGACCGCACGAGCAAAAGAAAGTCCGCTTCGGCAAAAGGACCCGCGACTACATCTTCGTCTTTTTGATGCTTCTTTATCCGGTAGGACAATTCTTATTCACGTGGATTTTCGTCAATATTCAATCCTTGCTCCTTGCTTTCCAAAGCGGGGATATTTATGGCTACACGTGGGCTGGATTTGAAACAATCGCCAAGGTATGGCATGAATCCTTCCATTCCTATTCCAACACCACGGGGGTCAGTTGGTTAAACGATTCCAGCGTCATCCTCCTCAATTCCTTGGGCTTTGCCTTCATCACGATTTTCATCTCCCTCCCCTTATCGGTTTTATTCTCCTATTTTCTATCCAAAAAGATGCCGTTAGCCAATGTCTTCCGCGTCATCTTTTTCTTACCCAACATCATCCCCGTCGTGGCCTTGACCTTCGCCTTTAAGATGGGGTATCAACCAGAGGTTGGCTATTTATACCCCATCGTAAAAGCCCTGGGCATTAAGGAAACTTCCCTGCAGACGTACCCTTTGTCCCAACTCATTGTTTACCTTTATTGCATCTGGGCAGGACTAGGATATAACGTCATCCTCCTTTCCGGGGCGATTGGAAGAATCCCCCAGGAATTATTAGAAAGCGCCAAAATCGATAACTGCGGTTATTTCAAGGAATTCATCCATGTCGTCATTCCCATGATTTGGCCAACGATTGTGACCTTGGTGATCCTAGGCATGACCAACGTATTAACCCTTTATCTCCAACCGTTGTTCCTAACTAACGGTGAGGGCAACACCTGGACGATTTCCCTTCAAATTTGGGATTCGGTTTCTTCCAATGACCCCAAAGCCCTCTGCGAAGCCGCGGCCAAAGGACTTATCTTCTCCGCGATTTGGTCTCCGGTTATTCTACTCACCCGTAATTTGATGTCCCGCGCCTATAAGGGGGTGGATTACTAATATGGAACGTATTGAGAATATTTCCGAAACCATCCGCGAAGGAAAGAAGAACAAGAAGGCAGTCGGCTTCCAAGCCACCAAATGGATCGTCTTCGTCATTTTTGCCGTTTATGCCGTGTCGTTGCTTCTTCCCTTTTTATGGATGTTATTAAATTCATTTAAAGATCAGAACGAATTCTATAACGGCAACGTTTGGGGTTTCCCCAAACAATGGCAAGGGCTTAATTTTATTGAGGTTCTCCAATACAAAGTCATTACGATCGGTGGTACGGAAGAAAGTGTTTTCGAGATGGTCTTATGGAGCATCTTAACGACGGTTTTAGGAACGATTATTAACGTGTTTTTATCCGCTGCAGCGGCTTATGTTTTGGTGAATTATCGTTTTCCAGGACGTAATTTGATCTATGGGGCGGCCATTTTTGCCATGGTGACCCCGATTGTTGGAACGCTTCCCGCCCAAGTCAATATGATGGAATTCCTCCATCTTGATAATTCGCTTCTTGGCGTCTTGTTCCTTTATTCCGGATGCTTTGGTTTTAATTTCATCATGCTTTATAGCGCATTCTCCTCCTTGTCTTGGAGTTATGCAGAAGCCGCGGGGATGGATGGGGCCAGCCGATTTGGCATCTTCTTCAAAATCATGCTTCCGATGGCAAAAGGGCCCATAGTAGCCTGCTGCATCCTTCAAGCCATCACTCTTTGGAACGATTATTCCACCCCATATCTATTTATGCCAAATCACTACACTTTGGCGGTTGGACTCTATGAGCTACAGGGCGAATTCATGGGAAGCGGCAATTATCCGATGATGTTTGCCAGCGTCCTCGTCGCCTTGATCCCCGTTCTTGTTTTATATGCCTGCTTCCAAAAGAAAATCATCGAAAATACCAATGCCGGAGGATTGAAGGGATGAAAAAATCAAAGGCTTTATTTTTGCTTGCTGCATCCTTGCTTATCGGATGCGCGAATCAACCAGGGGGCGATGTCCCATCTACGGACTCTTCGTCCGTCGCTACTGACATTCGTTTCTCTGCTAGCGAATTCGAAGTCCGTTCGGGGACGTGCCTAACGGTAGAAGGGGCACCTCAAGGGGTGACCTATTCCTTCCAAGGCGGAACCCCAGATGGGGTTAGTTTGGATGCGAACACGGGTCTTATCTCTTTTGATGAAGAAGGACCCACCATCCCCTCCAAAGTCTATCTTGCTTCCTTTAATGGCAAGAAAGCTTCCTGTGTTGTGAAATTCTTCCACGCGGAAGAAGTTCCTACGGTGACCTTTGATCTTGATTCTTCCTATTTGATTCAAGGTGATGTTGTCGTTGCCAAGGCCTTAGGGAAAGGCGGAAAAGAATATGCGGTCCGTTATGAACTCGAGGAAGAAGTCCCGGGGGTTTCTATTGATGCCTCGACGGGAAAAGTCTCTTTCACGGATTCGTTGCCCGATGGAACCCCCTTCACGGTGGTTGCTTCTAGCAAAGGCGCATCCGCGAAACGTTCCTATAAGGCGATGACCCAAAAGATTTTGACCGCGGACAGCAAGGAAGCGGTTTTAGAAAAGGGAGCCCCCCATGATGTTTCCTATCAAATTCTTTTTAACGGCAATGAACTAGAAGGGACTTTAAAGGAGGGTGACTTGACCTTGCTTGATGAAAATCGCAGCCCTGTCCCCTTTGGTTTTGAGGCGAATCAAATCACCCTAAGCCAAGAAACGTTGAAGGATTTGGACGTAGGATCCCATCATTATCGTTTAATTACCCCGCGTAATGCGTTGACCTTATCCGTAAGTGTTGCGACCAAAATCCTTTATACGGCGGATGATATTGAAGAAGCGTTTGAACCCAATTATCAAGAAGCCACACCCTCCTTTAAAGAAGGGTCGTTAGATGGCTATTACGTTTTGGGCGCGGACATCGATTTAAGCAGCGCCTTAAAAGAAGGCGGGTCGCTTTATCATGATGGCCAATCCTTCCTTCCAATCGGCGCCTATTCCGATGGAGCCTATAACATCCCCTTCACGGGAACCTTTGATGGAAACGGCCATAAGATTTCTTCTTTCTCCTATGTTTCTAGCGATATCCCCGTCATGGGATTTTTTGGCAATAATCAAGGAACGATCAAGAATTTGACGTTAGAAGGAAAAATCCCCGCGAAGAGCTGGAGCGGAGGCCTCGTTGGCAATAACTTCGGCACGATTGAAGGGGTGATTTGCGACTTAGAGCTCCAAAACGGAGGCCAATCCGCGACCGGCGTATTTGCTTCGGTCAATCATGGCCTCATTTCGGATTGCTTCTCGGTGAATCCAAACGTCAACGGATTTAACGAAGGCGAGAAGAACTATCAAAATTCCGGAATCATCGTGGGGCTTAATGACGTAGAAGGAAAACTCGATAACGTTTATGGGATTTCTTCCGACCCCGATACCAAACTGATGGGATGGACGCTCAATGAGGAGGCTACCGAGGAATCGGTGGGCAAAAAATTTTCCAGCAAGGAGGAAATGCTTGCCTATGATTTTTCCTCTTTCTCCTCCCCGTATGTTTCTTGGACAAGCGAAGGACCGAAAAACAATGTCCTCTTTGTTTCGCCCTTCTTACAAAACTTTGGTTTTGCTTCTAACCTACCTTCTTTCCTTCTAAAAGGACAAGAAATGGAACTACGGGTAGAAGCGATGCCTGCAGAACATAACGAGGCCATGAATGCGTTAACGACGTATTCTATCGTGGGGGAAGCACACGGAATGAGTCTAGAAGGGAATCGTTTATCCGCGGCCAATTATGATGGGACTTCCCCCTCGGTTACTCTGAAAGCCCTGGTGAAATGGAAAGGGCAAGAATATGAAGCGACGAAAACCATTTCGCTTTATTCTAGCCTAGAGGGCATTGAAATCGCGAATACCGAATCTTCGATTATCGCAGGCCTTCCTCTTCGTTTAACCTATGCTTCCACCCCGGATATCCACGCGGAAGCCACGTATTCCATCGATTGGGATTCCTTAGGATGGAAGAAGAACTTTGTTCATTTAAATGGGGATGTTCTTACCCTTGATGAAGACGCCCCAAGCCCCTTGACGGAAGTTGCGGTGCGCGTGGAAGTCCTCGGCAAGCGAAGTGCTTATAAAGTCTTCCCCGTGACCCATACCACGGGATTGGAAAATGGGTATCAAATTCATGATGAAGGCGAAGAGAAGCCCTTCGAATTCGTTCTCCCTGCAGGAGAAAAACTAGATAAAGCCTATGACGGATCGACGTTACTAGAAGCCGAACAAGCGGTACAAGAAGGGGATAAAGTCACGATTTCTGGGCTCGATTTCAGCAAAGACCTCATTCACGATTTGATGTTTGTAACCGAATCGGGATTGTCTTATCGTGCCCATGCGGCAAAACGGAACGAGGCAAAAACGACGTTAGAAAGTCTTCAAACCCAATACGGGAATGACCTCGTCGTGATTTCTTCCATGGAGGATTTCAAAACCCATTTTGCTACCGATGGGGGAATCCATAAGGAACTAAGCGATTCCATGAAGAAGGTCTACGCCTTGAATTGCGATTTGGATTTTGCTGGCGAATCGATTTCTCCTCTTGGCTATCAAATGCTAGGGACAGGGGAAGGCCAAAGCGCCTTGTTTGAAGGCAAATTCTTTGGTTTGAACCACAAAATCAAAAACTTCCAGATGAACAAGACCCTCTATGGCGCGGGATTTTTCTTCCAAGTCGAAGGTAGCGTCCAAGACCTTGTTTTCGAGGATGTCTCGATTGCTTTGCCTAGTGGCAATTTTGCTGGATTATTGTGCGGGTTCTTTGGAGGAGAAGCCAAGGCCACGAATATTCAAAGCATCCGCTGCAGTGTTTCGATTGGGGATGCCATCCCTGCTAATCCTGGTGATCTGTGCCTTGGGGGAATTGCTGGCAAAGATTTTTCCAATAACGGCATCAGCTATTCGTCTTATAACGGATATGGCGTTCATCTAAGTGTCAAAAAATAAATTTCATTCATTATAAAAAAGGAGATCCAACCATGAAAAAGAAAAACTTTATCCTCGGGGCTTCGGCCTTACTTTGCCTAAGCGCATTAACCCCCCTCGCCCTCCATGCGACCAATAACCTGACGAATTTTGTCCAAGGCGAATCCAAGGATTATTCGCTTGCCATCACCCCGGCCACCTTAAAAATCAACGAAGCTGGCAACAAAGGGACGATTCGTACTTCGCTTAACAACGAACTCTCTTTGAATTTGTCCAAGGTTTCGGACGAAACGGATTACCTTCGTCTCGAATATGGCGGATTTCTTTCTAACGACGCCTTCCTTGCTTCGCGCATTTCGGGCATTCAAACCATCACCCCGGAGATCGAAGCGGCGGATGTCGGATGCTATCTCACCCTCTATTACGGCGACGAGATGGGCGTATTGACTGCGGTGCGTTTGGAGCACAAAAAGACGGTTGCCTTGAACGGGGCTTCCTATTTCCGTATCGAGTCTACGGGTACGAACCTCATCTATAAATTAGCCATAAATTATTCTTGCTCCGCCTCGGATACTCGTTTCCTTACTAGCGGCGACACCGTCACGTTCTCCCAGGCCGGATTCACCGTAGACGAGGCGGAAATCGGCTTGAGAAAATATCACTTAACCACCGCGGAAAACAAACTTACGATTTCGGACTTCTTCCCCGCGGGAATTGACCATTTTAAAGTGGATGACAACGGAACGACGAAACGCGTTCAATTCTATAAAGCCACCCCTGTGGAAAATGGCAATATCGTCCATTTCAAAGGCGAATCCAATACCTTTAAACTTGCAATTCCAGAGGGCGTTTCCAAAGCGATTCGCGTGACGGTGAATGATGTTATTGTTCCGGAAACGAGCTATTCCATCCAAAACAACCAATTAATCTTAACCTATGCGGATGCGAACATGGCGAAGGTTAATGCATATCTAGATGATGGCAACTGCTATCGTTATTACGTCTCCTCTTCGACACAAGAAAAACGCAACGAAGCCTTTATGCTCAACGCCTTTGGCGCGACAGGCTTCACCAAAATTGATTCGGTGGCCAAATGGAAAGAGCTATTTGGCGGTAACGGAAACGCATTAACGGAAGCCCAAAAGAACAATTTCAAGATTAGCGGGGTTTATCTTTTAACCGCGGATTTGGATTTTGGCGGCGAAGAAATTGATCCGTTTGGTTTTGAAACCGGAAAAGAAGACGGCACGACGTTCTGGGGCCAAATTTACGGAAACGGCCATACGATTTCGAATTATTCTTTAACAAAAACCTCTTCCTGGTACAAAGGTTTATTCCATTCTGTGGAAGGCCGTATCTTTGACCTGAACCTAAAATCGGTGACTGTTAGCCAAACGGGCGGGCTGGCTGGAGCTTTATGTGCAAGCATCGGTGGATCTGCCGTCATTGACAACGTGAACGTTTTCGCTTCCTCCATTAAACAAGGGGATTCGAGCGCAGAACTTCCTGGTGGATGCTCTATTGGTGGTTTGTCCGGCCAATCTTGGACCGACCCGACTCACTGCACGTTCAACGGCTATGATTCCCGCTTATTCTTCGAAAAGAAAGGGGGCAAATAATGCTAGGGAAAACGCAATCCTTTGCCCGCGAATTCAATAACCATTTGGTTTTAGAAGCTCTTGAAAAGAAGCCGATGTCGGCGACCGAGCTTAGCTCCTGCTTTCATTTGTCCAACGCGACCCTTTCTTCCGTTTTGAAGTCTTTAACCTCCATGGGGTTAATTGAACCCGTGGGACTCGATTCGGTTTCAGGATCGGGAAGAAAAAGGGTTCAATATGCCCTTTCCTCCCAATTCGGCACGATTTTGGTCGTGGATTTCGGCTCCGAAAAATACCATGCCCGCCTCTATGATTTGCCAGGCAATATCCTTTTCGAAGAGGAAAATCCGCTAGAACGTTATGACGTGGCTCATATTGAACCGATTGTTGCTAGCATCCAAAAAGGGATTTCGAATATTGAAATGCCAGTCCGTTACACGGTTTTGTGCTTGCCGGGGCTTGTATCCACCCAGTCTGGCGAGCTTCAATTCTCCTCGCGATTCGATTCGGCTTTATTTTCGCCGAAAAACAAACTGCAAAATCTATTTTCCGAGGCATTTTCTTGCCCAGTTAAATTAGAAAACGACACCAAAATCATGATGAGCGGCGAATTGGCCCAAGGCCGATTCGAAGGCGTGAATTCTGGTTTGCTCGCTTTTGTGGATTATGGCATCGGCGGTGCTTTTGAATTCCAGGGTTCCTGTTTCCGTGGCGGAAGAGGATATTCGGGAGAAATCGGACGCGTTTTGATTTCAGGGTCAAACGGAGAGGTCACGAACTTGGATGATGCCGCTTCCATTCGCGCATTAAAAGATCAAATACAAGCCAAGACGGGAGAACGTCCCCACACCAAGGAAATCGTTGAACGTTTCCATCATGGAGATGCTTTTATTCGCGATTTAGTACTAATCTCCGCGGAAAAACTAGGAGAAGGACTTCGTCTCATCCATTCCGTGATGGACTTAGAACGGATTGTTGTCTCGGGGCGCGTGAGTTTATTTGGAGAAGAATACCTCGCTCGTGTCCAACAAAGTTTTGGGGAAGGGCCGAGGATTTGCTATGGCGCATCCTACGAAGACGCTTTGTTCTATGGAGCCAAAAAACTCGGTCTATCCTATTTATGGAACAACGTCCCCAAATCGAGCCCTGCCAAGGAGGAATAAGAACATGGAAACCTTGCGTTTAAGCCACGTTTATAAAACCTACAAAGGAAAGAAAAGAAAAGATCCGGATGTCACCGCGGTTCAAGATTTTAATTTGACCGTCGAAGACAATGAATTCGTCGTCTTCGTTGGGCCTTCTGGATGTGGCAAATCGACGACTCTGCGTATGATCGCCGGTCTAGAAGAAGTGACATCTGGAGATATTTATCTCGATGGAGTTCGCGTGAATGATTTAGAAAGCAATCGGCGCGATATTGCGATGGTTTTCCAAAACTACGCCCTCTATCCCCACATGACCGCTTATCAAAACATGGCTTTTGGTTTGAAGAACCGTCATGTGCCCAAGGAAGAAATTGATAAGCGAATCCATAACGTGGCCAAAATCCTTTCCATTGAGGAATTATTGCAGCGTAAGCCTAAAGACATGAGCGGCGGCCAACGTCAACGCGTTGCCTTAGGACGCGCGATTATCCGCACTCCCAAAGTCTTCCTTTTGGACGAACCCTTATCCAATCTTGACGCCAAACTCCGCGCCTCAATGCGCGTAGAGATTTCGCGCCTTTACGAAAAACTCCAAACGACCTTTATTTACGTAACCCACGATCAAATCGAAGCGATGACGATGGGGACGCGCATCGTCGTGATGCGTAAAGGAGTCGTTCAGCAAATCGATACCCCAACGAACCTATTTGATTATCCTGCCAACCGCTTTGTCGCGGGATTCCTCGGCACCCCTCAGATGAATTTCTATGAAGGAGAGATGGTTTCCTCGGAAAAAGGAGTCTCCCTTTCCTTCCATGGCCTTTCTTTTGATTTACCGTGGTCGAAGCTTCGCGAGATGAACCCCGAATACAAAAAAGAGGGGACCCATAAGGTGATTTTAGGCATTCGTCCCGATGATGTGAGTTTCGATGAAAAAGGTCCATTCCCCGTTCGACTTGGAATTTCGGAAAACCTTGGCAATGAAACCCTTTATTACGGCAATTTGAATTTGGAGGAAGAAGGAGAGCTTCGTGATTCCCCCACTTCCCTTGTCATTCGCGGCGACCGCAAGGACAAGATGAAGCGTGGCATCGTTAATGTTTCTTTCGCCCCAAATAAACTCCAACTATTCGAAGATAAAGAAGGAGAGAAGAGCATTCTATTGACCCCGCGTCCTCATATTGATCGGCTTCGCGCCTATTTAAGCGTGGAGGAAGGCCAATCTTACCTTTATCTCAACCCTTCGTTGAAATTCGCTCTCCCCGAGCTGGATCCGTCTACTTTGAATCCCGTTTACCTAGAAGGAATGCACCGCGTGGACATGGAACTAAAAGAAGGCGCGGTGAGTTTGGGCGAAGGCAATCTAAACGGACGAATCAAAGGCTGCGGAATGCTAAACGATGGTTACTACGCCCGCGTGGATTTATCGTTAGACCCAACCCCATTTGAAGACGATTCGACGTGCCTTTATGTTCCCATTAAAAAGGAATGTCCCGAGAATAAAGAAGTTCGCGTTGCCCTCCATTTCGAGCACATCGATATTTATGGAGAAGACCATAAATTGGTGACGGACCTCTCTCCCAAAGAGAAGGCGTTGGACGTCTACGGTCTAAAAGACGACACGAAGTAAAACCGCGTCTCCATTCAAGGCTCCTTCGGGGGCCTTTTTGAAATAAGCAGCCTGCAAGCATCATTTTTATTTCAAAAAAATCGAATTTATTGAAATAACGATGTTAAAAATTATTCCTTATTTCAATAATTTGCCATTTTCTGAAATAACGAATAAATTTTTACTATTCTATTGAAGGGGGGTGAAATGAATCGAGCAGAGGAATATATTACGGCTTTGGGTGGCGTCAGTGCTTACAAGGCTTATCGTCCGAATCCATTGCCTCCTTTTCCCGAAATTGAAATGGACGCGGAGATGACTTCTTTGCTATCGAAAGCCAGTACGCCTACTATAAGAATGCGTTAAATGCCGCTCAAACTACCGCGGACATGGACCGCGCTCTTGCCGCCTTTCTGAACTTGTCCAATCCGACGAATCTAAATTGCCTCGTCAAAGCAAAACGCTGCGCAGCGTTTATGGGTATGCCAAAGAACACCCGATTCTTTCAGTTGGCCCAACGGCTAAAGAACTGGGCTTATCCTTCAATAGCGTCGCTTCTGCCGTAAAGAAACTTTTAGAAGCAAAAATTCTTCGGGAAGTGACTTCCAAAAGCAGAAACCGCATTTACGAATATACGGAATATGTAAATATTTTAAAGTCAGGAACAGAACTTTAAAAAATAATTACGGATAAAAAGTACGATAAAATCAAATGAATTTAAAATAAATCCCTTGTTGATTGGCTATGATTAAATGTCAAAAATCAAAAGAGGCAAAATACCTCTTTTCTAATTTTTTACAAAGTGAAATAATTAAGATGCTATGAATGCGATTAAATTTGGAACCGGCGGATTTCGTGGAGTGATTGGGGAAGATTTTACCCCTGAAACTACATGCGGAATCGCCGAGGCGTTAAGTCAGATTATCGAAGAAGAAGGGGCAAAGAAGGAAATCGTTGTCGGTTATGACCGTAGACGTAATTCCCCAGAAACTGCCAAGATGATGGCTAATGTTTTTACTAGCCACGGCATCCACGTTTTTCTAACTTCTACCGAGTGCCCCACCCCCTGCGTGATTTATCATGTAACTGCTTTAAATTGCGATTATGGGGTCATGATTACCGCGAGTCATAATCCCGCCACCTTTAATGGGGTCAAAGTTTTTACCAAAGGCGGATACGACGCGGATGAAGCTTTTACCAATCGCCTAGAAAGAAAGTTTTTGAAAGTCGAATCGGTTCCAACAACATTCGACGAATCCCTTATTACGACTTTTGAAGCATTAACCCCCTACATTAATCATGCGTTACGCTTCTCTAAGTCCCATTTGGATCGCCCCTTGCGCATTGCCTATGACAATCTCTACGGCACGGGGGTTACGACGATTGTTCCGGCGTTAGAAAAGTTAGGATTAAAGGACATAAAGGTCTTTCATCCAGAGCACGACTGCAATTTCGGCGGATTGCTCCCCAATCCTTTGGAAGTCAATCTAATGGGTTTAAAGCAATTTGTTACCCAAGAGCATTATGACGTAGGGTTCTCCGCCGATAGCGATGCCGACCGTCTCGCGGTTTTAGATGAAAACGGGCGTTTCGTCACGGCAAACGAAATCTTAGGATGCATCTATTATTACCTGGTGAAGGTGCGTGGATTAAAAGGAGACGTGGTTCGTAATTTGGCCACCTCCCAGTTACTAGATGACCTCGCCAAGCAATTAGGTCAAACCTGCCACGAAGTGGATGTTGGATTTAAAAACATCACTTCGGAAATGACGCGCGTCGATGCTTTGTTAGGTGGCGAAAGTAGCGGCGGCCTTACGATGCGCGGCTATTTAAAGGGGAAAGACACCACGTTCGCGTTGCTTCTATTCGTTAACATGATGGACGACATGAAGATGCCGATCTCTCAAATTGTGAAAGAAGTGAAGGCATTCGCCCATTATCCTTCCTTTGATTACGAATCCTTTGTGACCTACCCCAAATGGATGGAGCAGGGGATTGAAGCCTATTTCGAAGAACGCTCCCCCTCCTTTGTCCACCCCGTTATCAAAAGGGAAAAGATTGGCAGGAACATCCGTTATTGGTTCAATGACCACGAATGGGCTTTATTACGCCTTTCTAACACGGAACCCGCTATCCGCATCTACTTGGAAATTGATGATTTTGCCTTGCTGAAGGAAGAAGAAACTCGCATTCAACGTTTCGTCGCGGAATTAGGAGATTCGAAATGAAATTAATCGATGAGATTTTATCCATTTCCCGCGACATTGAATTCTCGAAAGCCAAAGGAGAATCGCGAAAGCTTCCGGGTGGTGCCTTGTTTTTAGAAAACGGAATCGATGTCCCCTTTTCTTCTGTTTCCTTGTGCCGCTTTCCTTATATGCAGGACGGCTTAACGTTATGGGCCCTTCAAAACGGCAAGATGTCGATGAACGAATCCAATTTCTTCTATCTTCCAGAAAATATCGACGGAGAACCCAATTTTTTGGCTTTTACCTTGGGATTAAAGGACCAGGATTCCTATTTCCCCTACTCTTTGTTTGATTGCAACCGCAACATCCTAGAAAAAGGAGTCGCCCGTCATACGGTTTATAAAGATGGTTATTGTCTTTATTTTTTAGAACTTGAGTCTTTGGTTTACGTGATGCGGTTTGGCATCTCCAAAGAAAAGGAATTGCTGATGGAAGGAGCCGTGATTTCCAAAAGTTCCAAGCCTCAATCCATCTATACTTCCCTTTATCTCAACCCGATGCTGATGCATGGAACTTGTTCTAGCATCGAGACCAAATGGTTCAAGCAATGCGAATTCAAGGACCACGTGTATGCGTTTTCTACGGTAGAAGACCTTTCTCGCACCATGCATTTAGAGTCTCACGCAGAACTTTGTGCTCCGCTAGAAGAAGGGGTTCAGGAGCATATCACCACCTCTCGCGCCCTTTATTGTGGAGGAAAAAACAATCCATTATCGGAAGCCACCCCGTTATTGAAAGGGGAATTTGCCCAAGAAAAGAAGCTGACTCGGTTTTCCGATACAGCAATTGCTGGAGATTTCCGACTTCTTGAATTAAAACCTCACGCGGTCTATTCCTTTGGCTATGCCTTTGGAAAAGAAGTGGTTCACCGCGATTTAAAATCCATTCAGCAGGCCTTTGATGAATTAGAAACGGATAACAATTTCTCTCGAATCCCCTCTAGTTTTCATTTCCATTTTGAAGGAAAGGACGGAGAAATTGAATCTCGTTTCTTCGATATGTTGGTGAAACAAGTCCAATACTGCGCTTCCTGCAAAAATAGCACCCTTTCGATGCTAGGGGTACGCGACATTTATCAAGCGATTGAAGCCCAGGTTCCTTTTGCTCCAAAAGAAGCCCGTAGCAAAATGCTCGACTGTTTGAATTATGTCGAATTAGGCGGACGCAGTCCGAGGCAATTCGCCCATTTTGAAAAAGGGATCAACGAGATTCGCGTCGATGCTCGTGAATTCATTGATCAGGGCTTATGGATTATTCGTTGTCTCTATACTTATCTAGCTTATACCGGCGATTTTGATTTCCTAAAAGAAGAAGCGGGCTTTATCCAAATCCATGGTTCCTCAGCAACTTTGTTGCCTCAACGTAGTTCCGTTTTGGATCACATTGAACGGATTCTGGGTTATCTGATTTCTCATATCGATCCCAAAACCCATTGTCTCCGTACCTTATATGGAGATTGGAACGACGCGATTGATGGACTAGGCAAAGGAGAAGATGAATCCTCTTTCGGCGATGGGGTCTCCGCGATGGCGACCTTCCAACTTTATGAAACCATCGGACTCTTCGAAGAGATTTGTTCCCAAATCGACTATACGTCCCCCTTGGATTTGCAAGGAAAGAAAGAGGAACTCGAACAAGGAATTCTTCAAAATATCATAATAAGACAAGGGAACGAATATCGAATTGTCCATGGATGGGGCAAGCATCAATCCTTCTATGTCGGCTCTTTTGATGATGTAGACCATAAGTCCCGTTATGCCTTAACTTCCCCTGCCTTTTATTGCCTAAGCGGATTCGCTTTAAAACATCCAGAATTCCTAGACGCCGCGAAGAACGAATTGGCTCATCTAGAAGGGAAATACGGGTTCTTAACCTTTTACCCGACCTTCTACAAAGATGCTGCAGAAGTAGGGCGTATCGTGAATCTCCCCGAAGGAACCGCGGAAAACGGGGCTACTTATATCCATGGAGCTTTGTTCGCCGTTGACGCCTTGTTCCGCTCCAATGAACCGGAATGGGCGTTCCGCGAAATTGATAAATTGCTTCCTTATCATCATGACTTTGTGTCGACGACTCCGTTTGTTATGCCAAACTCCTATATCGATAATCCCAACTTAGGATGCGACGGGGAGTCCATGTCCGATTGGTTCACGGGATCCAGCTCCACCCTATTAAAAATATTCTTACGGGACGTCTTTGGTTTGGATGTTCGTCTTAACGAAATTCGCTTCTCTCCGCCGGAATGCATGCCTTGGAAACGCTTGTCGATTCAAGTTTGCATCGAGAATAAACCGATGGAAATTGAACTTGTTGCTCATCAATCACCTTCCTTGTCCTTCAACGGCAAAACCCTAGAAGGAAAGAAAGACGCCTTAAATAAAACGTTCTATTCTTTGCCGAAAAGCGAACTACAATCCGCGAATCGGTTGGTTCTATCGACCCCATCATCCACGAAAGGAGAAATTGAATTATGAAAAAAAGAAACGGAATCCTCATCGCATTGTCTTTAGCGGCCACGCTTCCAGGAATTGCTTCCTGCGGAGGCGGAGCTGCCGACAATCTCCAACAGCTGAACGTCGTTTTGCTTAACGCCGGCTGGGGAGAAGAATGGTTTAACGACATCGCCGCGAAATGGGAAGCGGCCAACGAAGGTTACAAGGTCAACGTCATTTCCAAATACGAAGTCAAAACCTTGATCAACAAGCATTTAGCCTCGAAAAACAATACCGACGACCTTTATATCGCCACGGATTCCAGCTGGAAGAACTATGCGGCCCAAGGGAAATTCTTGGCTCTAGATTCTTGGATGGAAGAAGAAGTCGATGGAGTGAAATTCATCGATAAGGTCAGCCCTGAATATCGAAAAGACCTTTATTTCACAACGGCGAAAGGGGAACAGCATGTTTATCGTCTCCCCTGGACCAATGGCATCGGCGGCATCTATTACAACGCGAAGATGTTCGAAGCGAATCACTGGAAAGTCCCTGAAACCACCGCGGAGCTTTTAGCCCTTGTTCGCGATATGATGGAAAATCCTGTTGCCGTAGAAGGAAGCGATACCGATATCGTTCGCCCCTTTGTCTTCAGTGGGACCAACACGGACTATTTTGATTACGCCGTCTTGACCTGGTGGATGCAACTCACTGGATTTGAAGATGCTTCGAAATTCTTCAACTACGAATCGGTTTCCTCCTTTGATTATACGGATGCCACCTCCCCTTACGCTTCCTTAAAGAAAGTTGTAGATTACTGGAGAGAACTCCATACGAGTGTCGGCACGGAAAGCCCCTATATTCCGGGATCGATGTCTTTTAGCAAAGACCAGGCGCAACAAGCCTTCTTTAATGGCAAAGCCGCGATGATGTTCAATGGCGATTGGCTTTATAACGAGACACTAGGATATGGGAATAACCGTAATTTCGAAGTGAAACTCATGAAAACTCCAACTTTTGAAGGGGCGAAGCAAACCGACCTTTCTTACGTGATTGGCAGCGACCAATTCATCGCCGTCCCCGCAAGTTCGAAGAAGGCCGATTTGGCGAAAAGCTTTGTGAAAATGATGGTTTCGGATTGGTCCTTATCGAACTTCACCAACAAAGCGCATGGTTTCTTGGCTTATCAAAACGGCGACATGACCGCGATTGATACATCCAATTCCTATTTGTCTTCCTGCGTGGAAGCAAGAAAAGGCTACGCGCATAAATTAACGGATTATAGCCAATCCCGTAAGTACTTGGACGGCGACATCAAAAACATTTGGGTTGCTAGTGGCAATCGCCCGTATCTTGGCCTTCTCCAAAATAGCTCGAAGACCGTCGACAGTGCGTTCCAAACGTTATACGCCGCTGCTAAAGACGCGTTTAAGTAATCGAAATCCAACGTGGAAGCTCTTGGGTCTCCAAGGGCTTTTTTATTGTTGCTTCTTCGGCCAAATTTTATGAAATATCTTAACTTTGATGGAGACTGACAATGTAAATTTATTATCATTCTTGCGCTCGTCATAGAAGGGGTTGGCAAAGCGTAACTTGCCGTTCTAACTATCGCTATTTATGATTGTTATTGCTTATTGCAAAAGGGGTATATAGCATGTCCAAATATTTTAAATTCGTTGGCTACGTTGATCTCGTTATTTTTTCAATTGGCGCTTTGGTGGATTTGGTGATGCTGAGCGCGTTGGCCAATCAAATCATGGAATTGAAGAAAAGTGGGATCGACGATGTGACGTCAAATTTATTGCTTGGTATGTGTGTTTTTAGTTTTGTTGTAATTCTTGTATTTGGTCCGACTTCATCTTTACTATTTATTTCCTACGGAAACCATTTGGAACAGGCTAGTCAACTTTCGAAAAGCAGTTCTAAACGGTTCTTTTCCGAAAAGCCTTTTCCCGATAAGGAACGAAAAACTTCGAAGATCGTTGTCCAGGGACAAAATTTAACGCAAACCGTATCAAAAGATCGGATGTCTTCCGTGGAAGCAAAGCCAACTTCTCACCCTTTTTCGAAACAAACCGATATTGTGTTGCATCCATATGAAGTCACGATGGATGAAACCCAAATTTATTTTCAATCCAAATGTTTCGGTCTAAGTAATCTTTATAATCTTGCAAAAAGTGAAGACTCTGTCTTTTTCTTTGTCGGTGAAAACCTTGTTCAAATTGAAAAGTGCAGTCCCACGGAACTAGAAAACATTTATAACGCTATCGCTTTTAACGATGGTTTTATAGAGTCTCAAGAAAAGCGTGCCTTGATTGCTGAAAGTGGGAAAGGGCAAACGTTAACAGAAAACGAAATTGAAGAACTGCTGCAAATGTCTGCAGAAGACTTACGTGTTTGCCTTGAAAATTAAACTACGGCCAGCCGCTTTGTTGTGACGTTAAAAGAAGAAGACAAAATCCAAAGAATCTAGAGCGATAAAGCGAGCTATTGGATTATGAAATAGGCATTTTTGCAAGTCGTTAGAATGAAAATTATTCAAAAATGACAATGTAAAACATTCGATGAATACTAGAAAACTTCATTTTTTGACAATGTAAATTTCGCACCATTCTCATAAAAAGCAGAATGCGCCGTCATGGTTCATTTTTGCATATCTTTTGGAGTGATTTCTCTTTGAACTCGCGCCGGATTTCCAAACGCAAGGCTATGGGGTGGAATGTCTTTCGTCACGACGCTTCCCGCGCCGATCACGCAACCTTCTCCGATCGTCACGCCCGCTAGGATGGTGACGCTGCCGCCAATCCAAGTGTCCGAACCGATTCGGATGGGTTTGCCATATTCTTTATCCGTCATGCGTCCTTCCGAATTCTTGTAGCTACGACGTTCATTGGGGTCTAAAGGATGAAGGGCTCCGTATAAGGAAACATTAGGCCCAATATAAACGTTATCCCCAATGGTTACAGGACAGATATCGAGGATGGTGAAATTGAAATTCGCATACACGTCCTTCCCAAAATGAACGTTGGACCCATAATCCACTTGGAGGGGGCCTTGTATGTATAGCCCTTCCCCGTGATCGGGAAATAGCTCATCGAGGATGCGATTTCTGCGTCTAGTTGCCCCCGGGAGAAGCTGGTTATATATCAAACATGAGTAATGGGCTCTCATGCGCATTTTGGCGAGAAGGGGGTCATTGGGATCGTAGAATTCCCCACCAATCATTTTTTCTAATTCATTCATGGAATAATTATTGGTATTCAAGGGTAAAAAGAAAATGAAGAAGTGCTTACCTTCTTATTTTTCCTTGCCCTTCGCTTCAATTGGTAGCAAACTATGCCTTGCCTAAAAGGCGGCGCAGTTCGTTTGACTGAAATCCTGCGCCTAATAAATGAAAACCAAGGAGTCGTATGAAAAAAATTTCTGCCTTTTGGACGGAAACGAAGATTTTATTTCGTTCGGTCCCATCCCCTATCGTCGCTTTATTCGCGGTATCCGTGGTAGCGATGAATCTACTCGCTAATAAAACGATTGTTAATTTACCCTATTTAGCCTTGGATGGCGGTTTTACCGTCAGCTGGCTTGCTTTCTTGACGATGGATATGGTCACCAAGCATTTCGGAGGGAAAGCGGCGAACCGTTTAAACCTCTTCGCTTTGGCGGTAAACCTCTTAATGTCCCTTGTCTTTTATTTGGTTTCGATCATTCCAACTTCGGATGATTACAGTGGTTTCAATTCCATATTTGGGGGTACGTGGTTCATTCTTTTGTCTTCGGCGATTGCTTTCCTCGTCTCTGGATGGACGAACATCGCCTTGAATTTATTGCTTGGCAAATGCTTTAAGAAGAACCCGGATGGAAGGGCCGCCTTCTTTGTTCGCGGATACGTATCGACCTTGCTTGGCCAATTCGTGGATAACCTTGTGTTTGCCGTTTTGACGTTTATGTTGTTCGCCCCCATTTTCTGGGATGGCTTCTCTTGGACGATTGTTCAGTGCCTTACCTGTGCCGTTACCGGAGCGGTCGCGGAACTACTCATGGAAGTTATCTTCTCTCCTTTCGGCTATTGGGCCACCAAAAAATGGAAAGAAGATGGCGTGGGCAAAGAGTATTTTGAATTCGAGCAAAAAAGACTGGAGGCTCAGAAATGAAGAAGGTCCTTATCAGTGGAACCTCCTCTGGTATTGGGCTTGCTACGGCCAAGTTATTTTTAGAACGGGGAATGGAAGTGCATGGGCTGGATATCCAAGCACCCCAAATTCACAATCCTCATTTCATTCCTCATACCTGCGACGTCACGGATATCGCTTCCTTTCCTGAAATTAATGACGTTCAAATCGTAGTTACCTGTGCCGGCGTCCAGAATAGCGGCGACGATCTCAAGGTCAATTACGAAGGAACCAAAAATGTCCTAGAACGTTATGCCTTTCAGGCTTCGATTGAAAGCGTCCTCCTCTTATCTTCTTCTAGCGCCCACACGGGTTTTGAATTCGCCGATTACAGTGCTTCTAAAGGCGCGGTGATTTCCTATATGAAAAACGTTGCCTGGCGCTTAGCAAAAAAATACCGCGCGACCGTAAATTCGATTTCTTTTGGCGGGGTTTCTACCCCCTTAAACCGTCCTGTGATGGAAAAGGAAGAAGCGTGGAAGCAAATCATGGACGTCACTCCTTTAAAGAAATGGACGAGTCCTGAAGAAGCCGCAGAATGGATTTATTTCTTAACCATTATCAATTCTTCCTGCACGGGGCAAGATATTCTTGTTGATAACGGCGAAAAGGATTTGAATTGCACCTTTGTTTGGCCAGGATTCCAAGACTGAACTCATGTTCAATGAAAATAGCAGGCCAAGCGGCCTGCTTTTCATGTTTAATTACAAAGGGGGATTACTTCAATTCTGGATATTTCCCATCTTCGATCATTTGGTTGAGGGCTTGTTTGACTTCTGGAAGATCTTCGCGGTAAGTAATGCCATACCATTGATCGGAGCTTGGGAATGCTTGGACGGAGATTAAGCCTTTTTCCAAAGCCGTTCCGATGACTTTCGGGATATAGAATTCATCCTTGGATAAATCCGCGTGGGATAAGAAGAAGCGGAATTGCTCTTCTAGGATTTCAAAGATATAGGGCGTTAATCCCCAAATGTTCATGGAAATCGGCGTATCCAGGGGGAGCGTCTGTTCTTTTCCACCATAGACGCAGTGGCCCTTATCGTCGATTTTGGTGACTTCTTCAATCCCTAAAAGATGGTTGGTGGCATCGAGTTTGCAAATTCCACGCGACACCGTGCCGTTCTTGGACAAGGTTTTCCCTAATTGATAAGGGACCATGGCAAAATGGCTGCCTTTTGTCGTTTCTAGGAATTTTTCTAATTGGATAAAGGCATGAGCCCCATAATAATCGTCCGCGTTCACGATGGCGAAATTTTCGTGCACGACGTCTTTGCAGCATAAAATCGCATGCCCCGTTCCAAAAGGCTTGCTCCGCCCTTCCGGAAGGATCGAAGTATCTTGGATCACATATTCGACGGGGATGCTTTTTTCAATGCGGTTGCCGATTAGATTTTTAAAATCTTCCTGCATATCTTCGCGGACGATGAAGACGACTTTGCCGAATCCAGACCGTTTGGCATCGGCGACAGAAAAATCTAATAGGCCTAATCCCGATGGGGTGATGGGTTCTGCTTGTTTAAGACCCCCAAAACGACTGCCCATTCCGGCAGCCATGACGACTAACGTTGGTTTCATAAAAACTCCTTGTGGGAATGGGATTATTTTACCCCCAATCTTTGTTGTTGTGGGGATTATTTTCCCTAAGGTGATAACGGGGTGGATTTTTTCCTTTACTCGTTCTAATCGCCAAAAATGAAAAATATTTAAATTTGGCGATTAGATAGTTATAATCACCCTATGAAACTGATTATTAGAAAGCGTTATCTGAAACGATTGGATTCTTGCAGGGGAACGCCGGACATCAAAGTGATTACGGGTATTCGCCGTTGTGGGAAATCTAAACTACTAGAATCTTTTGCTTCTAAAGTCCAACAAGAAGAACCCGACTGCAATATCATTAAAATCAATTTCAATTTGGCGGAGTTTGAAGAGATGAGGGAATATCATCGTCTTTATGACTGCGTTTCTCGCCGTTATCGCGAAGGCGTAAACAATTATTTAATGATTGATGAAGTGCAACTATGCGATGGATTTGAAACGGCGATTAATTCTTTCCACGCAGAGGAAAAATACGATATTTACATCACGGGATCCAACGCTTTTTTATCCAGCTCGGATTTAGCGACTTTGTTTGTAGGCCGCACCTTTGAAGTATCTGTTTTTCCATTTTCTTTCGAAGAATTTTTGGAATATTTCCCCGTTCAAAAATCCGTTTACGATTCCTTGGATGAGTATCTAAAAATGGGTGGTATGCCTGGAAGCTATCTTTATAAAGACGAAGAAATGAGGCGAACTTATTTAAATCGTGATGTTTTGAACGCTTTAATCGTGCGTGATATTGTACAGAAACAGAAAATCCGCAATGTGCCTTTGCTGGAAAAATTGCTGGATTATCTTTCCAGCAATATTGGGAGCATGTGCTCGATTCGTAACATCGAAAAGAAATTGGATGAGTTTGGAATGAGCGCGAACCATGAAACCGTCCAAAAATATATTGGATATTTAACCAACGCTTTTGCATTTTATCGGATTCGGCGTTTCGATTTAAAGGGGATGAAATATCTGCAGTCCGATGACAAGTATTATCTTGCTGACCCCGCGTTCCGCTATTCTTTACTAGGAAACAAAAATACGGATTATGGCCATGTTCTTGAAAACGTCGTGGCGATGGAATTGCTTCGTCGCGGATATGAAGTTTATGTTGGGAAACTCTATCAAAAAGAAGTGGATTTTATCGCTTTAAAAGATGGGAAAAGACTGTATTTCCAAGTATCCTACGATATTCGCAGCCCCGAAACGTTAGAAAGAGAATTGGCCCCGCTAAGGATGATTCCGGACAATTATCCGAAAACATTGATTGCTCGTACCTATCAACCAGAATACGAAATCGATGGTATTTCCATCATTGATCCGGCGGATTGGCTTTTGAGGTTTTCTTTTTGAACTAGTATCAATCCAAGGAGTTCTTGTTTAGGAGGAAATCCTCCAAGCCTATATGGTAAATACCGTTTTCGTCATACCAAGGCACGTAGCATTCTTTCTGAATGATCATCTTTTTAAACGAATCCTGAATTTTGAGAAATCCAAGACTTTCTTGTTCCTCTTTTTCTTTCGTTTCTATGGCGTAAGCGGATTGGATATAACATTTTTTGTTTCCGCTTGTGCACACGAAGTCGATCTCTAATTGTTTTCTTTGACTCTTGTTGAATTCGTCTTTGTAATTGGCGGTGACGGTTCCAACGTCAACGGAATACCCTCGACCCATTAACTCGTTGTACAAAATATTTTCCATAGCGCGAGTCGGTTCTATTTGACGGAAATTGATTCGCGCATTTCGCAAGCCGATATCTTCGAAATAATATTTGAAAGGGGAATCGATATAAGATTTTCCTTGGATGTTATACTGCAAAACTTTGTGGACTAAAAATGCATCGACAAAACAATCGAGATAATGGGATACGGTGATTCGATTGATGGAAGCGTGGATTAATGAATTAAAGGTGTTTGCTAGTTTTGTCGGATTCGTTAAAGAACCTACGGAAGAAGCAAGGATGTTGAGCAATTCTCCTACTACGACATCATTCTTTCTCAAATCGTTCCGCCCTAAAATATCGCGGATATAAACGTTTTCGAATATGTTTTGAAGATAGGCGGTTTTTTGCTCGTGAGATTGCATACCAATCAGGGCGGGCAAACCTCCATAAAGGGAGTATTCCGCGTAGGCATTGCGTTTGTCGCCTTCCCAAGCGTCGTAAAACTCTCGATACGACAAAGGATGGATGCGCAGCTCGTCACCTCTTCCTCGAAATTCGGTAATGATGTCGCTAGAAAGGAATTTGGAATTCGATCCTGTAACGTAACAGTCGGCATTGGGGATTCTCAAAAGGCTGTTGAGGACCGATTCGAATCCCTCCACCTCTTGAATTTCGTCAAGGAGGATGTAGTATGGCTTGTCATCTATGATTTTGGATCGAACATAATCAAATAGTTTTTTCCGATCTAATAGTTCCTCATATTCCACTCCATCTAAAGAAGCCTCGATGATATGGTCTTTTGGAACCCCGTTGTCTAGCAAGTGCTGTTTGAATAAGCGAAAAAGGAGATAAGATTTTCCGCATCTTCTAATCCCGGTTATCACTTTTATCATGCCGTTTTGTTTCTTAGAGATTAATTTATTTAGATATTCGGTCCGCTGAATCATAGACAGGCTCCTAATAATAACATTTTTTGCGTCTGCACGCACTAAATGATATTAGTATTATAAAGCAATAGAAATAATTGGATAGCCTATTAACAATTTTTGCGTCTGCACGCATTTATGGATAGTTGAACAACGGGAACAGGGTTACATTGAACCTAAAATCCATTCGTTGGACAAAGTCTTAATCTAAACAACAATAAAGGCATATCTGTTGAAAGAAATGGTATTGAAAGGAAGTTTTGTGAAATTCATGCATAAAAAGCATGGAAGTTTTGTGAAATACAACGTCTAAAACAATGGAAGTTTTGTGAAAATCTCTATAAGATATGAATGGAAATTTGTGAAACGAAAGGATATTGCATGATGCTAGATGAATACGAATTGGCTGTAGAAAGCGGATTTTACCTAGAACGAGATTGCTATTCCAAACTGTTATCCTGGAAAAACAGCCGTGCTAGAAAACGAGTGGCTTGTTTTTTAAAGGGCGCTAGAAGAGTTGGCAAATCCGTTCTTGCTTTGGAACTGGCTCATAAAGAATATCGTTCGTTCATAAAAATATCGTTCGATCGAGCTTCACCTACAATCAAAAACCTTTTCATCGATTCTTTAGATGACCTTGACTATTTTTATGATCAAATCATGGTTGCCTATAACAAAATGCTTTATCCGGGAGAATCGTTGATTATTCTTGACGAAATACAGTTATTTAAACCAGCAAGACAGGCGATAAAAACACTTCTTTTGGATGGTCGTTATGATATTTTGGAAACCGGATCGCTTGCTTCTGTAGTAAAAGCTAGTGACGAGGAAGAGGCTTATTTATTGCCTAGTGAAGAAGACACGATTGAGGTTCATCCCCTTAGCTTTTCTGAATTTTTAAAAAATGATAAGCAAGATGCGATGATTCAATTGCTGGATGACTGTGCAAAAAAGAATCGACCTCTGAATGCTGCATACAAAAGCGTCTACCGTAAATTCCGAGAATATTTAATCGTCGGTGGAATGCCTAAGCCGGTACGCACCTATTTACAAAGCAGAAATTTTGATGAGGTGGAGACCGAGAAGCAGTCCATTATTGCTTTATATAAAGATGATTTAGCAAAACAAAGAATGGTGAATTCCGGTTACGCCTTATCCATCTTAGAACTTATTCCGAGCGAATTATCGCGTCATGATAGCCGGTTTCGGTATTCTCATATTAACGAAAACGCTAGAGAAAGAGACTATGGCGCCCCCATGAAGTGGCTAAGTGACGCGGGCATCGTTACCTTGTCTTATCCAACAAACGACCCATCTCCACTGCCTTTATTAACGCTCAACCCATCGGAATTTAAAGCATATCTTCTCGACACCGGTTTGCTTTATTCCTTAACCTATTCGAACTCGAATCACAGCGAGCTGTTCTACAAAAGACTCCTGCTCGATACCCTTCACGTTAACGAAGGGATGTTTATGGAAAATTATGTTGCCCAGTCTTTGGCTTTTCATGATAACAAGGCCTGCTATTACGTTAAACGAGATAAAAAGACTTCTAAAACCATCATGGAAATAGACTTCCTGTGTTTAAAAAATGAGAAAATCACGCCGATAGAAGTCAAGTCGTCGGACGATTATTCCCATAACTCCCTAACAAAATTCAAGAAAACGTTCCAAGCCCTGGTGAATCCAGGCGTGATTTTGTACGATGGCGATCTCAAAAATACAGAAGAAGGAGTTTTCTATTACCCGGTATTTTTAGCGGACTGGTTGTTTAGTGCCGATTGAGAATAAATAAAAAACCTTAGCAACGGTGCTAAGGATTTCTTTGAGTTGTCTAGGAACATAAAATTTAATGCAATTTCATCACCGATCTTGATTTTATTTTTTCTTTAAACTGTTTCAAATTCTTTTAACCTGGTTCAGACAGCGCAGTTTTAACCATTATTTGTTGGATTGTTACGTTTGGATTATCTCTCATTTATTCTAATATTTTATTCTTCGTTTTATTGGATACTTTATTGGATACTTTGTTGGTTACTATTTCAAAACCACTAACACCAATGAGAGATTTTCACAACTATAAAACAGGTAAAAGAAAACGGTTACTTCACCTAAAATTAAGCAATTCATGATTAAAAAAGTAGAAAAAGCACTAAAAACAAAAAAAGACTGATATTTTTGGTATCAATCCTACTGTTTCTTATTGGTGCCCGAGACCGGACTCGAACCGGTACGGGTTCATCACCCGAGGGATTTTAAGTCCCTTGCGTCTACCATTCCGCCACTCGGGCACTAAATTGTTGGTCCCCCGTGTGAGGCTCGAACTCACGACCCCTTGATTAAAAGTCAAGTGCTCTACCACTGAGCTAACGGAGGGCTGGCTGGGGTGACTGGGATCGGACCAGTGCGTCAGGGAGTCAAAGTCCCTTGCCTTACCTCTTGGCTACACCCCAACAAAGGTGGTGGGCGAAGATGGATTTGAACCACCGAACCCGAAGGAGCTGATTTACAGTCAGCCGCGTTTGGCCACTTCGCTATTCGCCCACGATCCGAATTGCTGCGTTTTATTTGCCCGTATTTTGGTGGTGGATGCTGCAGGTTTCGAACCTGCGACCCCCGCCTTGTAAGGGCGATGCTCTCCCGCTGAGCTAAGCATCCGCGGGGCGTCTAAAACGCGCTTAGATATACTATCATCGCCCCTTGGGTCGGTCAATGAGTTTTTTCACGAATTTCAAGAATTGCTTTTCGGCGTGACAAAAGTGGATCCTTTTATCCAAAACATAAGATGTCATCGCCTGTTTAAGAAAAAGCCCCGTTGGGTTTCAACGGGGCTAATCGAGCTTATTTTTCGTATCCGGGTTTGCCAAGAAGATGGAACATGTTCTTTTTGTAGATTTCCACCCCTGGCTGATTGAAGGGGTTCACCCCATTGAGGTAGGCGGACATCGCGCAGGCACGGCAGAAGAAATAGAGGAGTTCGCCAAGGCTTTCCGCATCCATTTTGTCGATGGAAAGGAGAATGTTGGGAACTTTTCCGGTTTCCACGTGGGCTTCCACGGTTCCGTCATGGGCTTTCTTCGAGATGTAATCCAGGGTCTTGCCCTCGAGGTAATTGAGCCCATCCAAGTTGTCGTTATCGTGCGGCACGGTGACGTCGAATTCCGGCTGTTCGATTTGCAAAACGGTTTCGAAGAGAACCGGGCTTCCTTCTTGGATGAATTGGCCTAAAGAATGGAGGTCGGTTGTGAAAGTCGCAGAATCGGGAAGCAAACCCGTATGTTCTTTGCCTTCGCTTTCGCCGAAGAGCTGCTTCCACCATTCGCCAAGTTGAACAAGGCGAGGTTCATAGGTGACAAACATTTCCATGGGGTAGCCGTATTCTTTATGGAGAACATGACGGATTAAGGCATATTGGTAGCAGGGGTTCAAGGTATCCGTGTCATAGGCAAGCTTGGCTTTCTCCGCCCCTTTCATAAAGGCCTCGATATCAATGCCAGCGGCTGCCATTGGAAGCAAACCCACCGCGGTGAAGACACTATAACGTCCGCCAACATCATCAGGAAGAACAAAGCGTTCATATCCGTATTTTTCCGCGAGCCCAAGTAGAGCGCCTTTATGAGCGTCCGTGGTCGCATAAACCGCTTTTGCTGCCTTTTCTTTGCCAAGTTTTTTCTCCAATAGCTCCCAAAGCAAGCGGAAACTGACTGAAGTTTCCGTCGTCGTCCCGGATTTCGAGATGACGTTGACCGCGAAATTCTTGTCTTGGAGATACTCCAAAACTTGATGGATGTAGTGGCTGGAGAAGGTTTGCCCCAAATAGATCACGCGGAAGGGGTCGGCGGGGAACAAGCCGTTGATCGCTTCGATCGCTGCACGGGCGCCTAGATAGCTGCCGCCGATGCCACAGACGACCAAGCAATCATAGTGATCGTGGATGTATTTTCCGTCTTTTTGGATGCGGGCAAATTCTTCCTTGTCATAAGTCTCCGGATAATTGGCCCAGCCAAGGAAGTCGCTTCCTTTGCCAGTTTTTTGATCAATCGATTGGTTGATCTCGGCGATTTTAGATGCGTAAGAAGCATAATCAATCGTGTGGGTTAAGTAAGAATCATTGATGCGAATCATAGAATTTCTCCTTGTTTATTTTCGTCTTCAATCCAGTAGGGAAGTTGTTTTTCTAGTGGAGAGAAGTCGATATCAGATGAATGGATGCGCGCATGACGGAAGGCTTTTTTCTTATCCGATGTGCTCATGCGCTTCAGCGAGACGCGGACGCTGCCTTTTTCTTCGTCTACCTCGATGACCTTGACGCTATAGATGCTGCCAATCGTTACGAAGTTCGTGAAGGAATGGATGTAATTATGGGAGAGCTCGCTGATATGCAGGAGCCCCGTCCAGCCTTCGTCGAAAAGGAGGATCGCGTAATTGGAATAGACGCGGACGACGGTGCCAGAAGCAAGGTCACCGACTTGGGGTAATACTTTGCTCATTTTTCCTCCCTCCTTTGCAGGTAAGCGGCTAAATCGAGTTGGGTGGTGATTTTGATATTTTTTTCATCGCCCATGACGATACCGATATCATGACGGCACGCCGCAAATAAACTCGCGTCGTCGGTATATTCGTCTAGCTTTTTCTTCTTTTTCATTTTGCTAAGCGACTTCCAGAACGGCTCGAAGAGGAAACTCTGCGGGGTTTGGGCCCGATAAATTTGTTTTCTTGGCAAATAGGAATCCGCGTAATAACCATTACGGCTATAGAAAATGGAATCGGAAGCAGGAAGCGCAGTCACGGCACCCCCGACGGCCCTTGCGGTATCCACATTTTCGGAAAAGATGCGTTCCTCGATATAAGGACGATCGCCATCGCAAATCATCACCACGTCATCGGGATCAATTGTGGTCGTAGAAAGATATTTCATCGCTTCGTAGACGCTTTCTTCTCGGCTATTTCCGCCGGGAATAATCGCTTTGATTTTCTCAAGGTTTTCCTGCAACGCCACTTCATGGGTCTTTTCCATGAAGGAAGGGTGGGAAACCAAATAAATCGCATTCACGAAGCTTAATTTGGCAATCCCTTGGAGAGTTTCCCCCATCAAGGTGCGACCTCCGACGTCAGCAAATTGTTTGGGAAAAGGAGAACCGAATCGCTCCCCGGTTCCTCCGAATAATAGAATGGCCACTACACGCTTGCTCATAGCAAACCGAATTATACTCCTTGAGAAAGGAATTCCCACTTTCTTAGTCGAAAAGTGGATTCGTATTTTCGTGAATTTTCAAAGATTCGTTGATTTCGATTCCTTGAATGATGAGTTTCATGATTTTTTCTAAAGGCGAATCCTTGGAATAGTCCGCACGGCAGGCGTAATTGATGCGGCCGTCGCTTTCTAAACTTCCGACTTTCTCTTCTTGCCCGCGCGGATAGACGGCGATGGATTTGCCGCCGTTAGATTTCACGATGATCATGGAGGGGACGTCGGTTAATCCGTCTCCGATATAGACCATGTTGGAATAAGGGATGCGGCGTTCCAGCGTTTTTTCGTTCACCGAATTGTCGTCGGTTTGGTCGTAGACACCTTTGGAAATGCGGAAGAAGTACTGGGTTTTCTGGGTGTAATTGATCGCATATTTCGGCCAGATGGCATTGCCTTCTTCGTCGAAAAGATATTCGCAGCCATAGATTTCTTTGAATTCTTTGGCGATGGAACAGCCTTCCACAATTTCCTTGTTTCCAGAACTGACGAGGTAATGCTCGATGTTGATGCCATGTTCCTCCCCATATTGGTTGATGCGGGAGAACCAAGTGGAGACGCCAGGGAAGAATTTGATGTCTTTGCCGCACTCGGCTAAGAACTCACGGGTCATGCGAATTCCCTTTTCCTTCGCGGCTTGGTTCATAACAAAAAGGTAGGAGAGAATCTTTTCGCATCCAGTTTTGCGGCTGAATTCCCCGGTTTTTGCCCAGAATTCGGCCGGAGTCATTCCTAAACGCGGAATGAATCCGAAGTTTTGCATATCCGTGGTCGCCAAGGTGCTATCGAAGTCGTAGAGAATGGCGCAGATGGGCTTTTTGCAGGACATAAAAGAAGCTCCTTTCTAGGGTTTCTAGGCCCATTATACGCGAGCGGGCGGGCGAGGGTCAAATTTGCGCCTTTTTCAGGCTTAGTCGCGTTATAATAGACCCCATGAAAGCCTGGCAAGTCGTTCTTCTCATTGTGATGATCGCCTTATTTGGCTACATCATTTTGCTTTCGTTTGTTATTTCTCACGGCATCCAATTCCATCGCCGCCTTCGTTATCGCGTGGTGACGCTTGCCGTCGTTTTAAGCGAAAAACAACGCTTGCTTCGTCAAATCGTGAATTTATTCAAAGAAAAAAGCATCGTATTCTCGAAAGAAGACATCGAACTCATCACCAAAATGGATAATTTGGATTTGGAATCCTTGAAGAAGAATTCCCTTCTCAATGCGATTGGATTATTAAAATCCGCGCAATCCCGTTTGGCTTATATCGCCCAAAACCATCACGAATCGATTCAAGGTTCGTCGTATCCAGAAATCTATGCTTCCGTCGAAGAAAACGAACGTTCCATTCGCCGAGGCATCGCCGGCTATAACATGGACGTCGTCGCGCTGAATTATTGGTGCTCCGTCCCTGCTGCCGGTTGGATTAACGCTCTATTTGGTATCCGGAAACGCCAAACTTTATAAATCAAAACATCATTTCGTAATCCACTAAGCCATCGTAGAAGTCTTTCTCGTGGCTGACGATAATCACCCCGCCCGGGAAACGCTCAATCGCGTCGAACAAGGCGTCTTTGGCTTTTTGGTCCAAATGGTTAGTGGGTTCGTCGAGGACCAAGAAATTGCTCTTTTTTAACGTCATTAAGGCAAACCGGGCTTTCGTGACTTCGCCCCCGCTTAATTCGTTCATTGGGCGTAACGCCAATTCTTTTCTTACCCCTGTGGCCCCTAAACAGGTACGGATTTGGGTATTCGTGAGGGAGGGGTAGGCTTCGTGGATGTAATCAAAGGGGGATAAATTCAGATTGATCCGCTCATCCTGACCGTAATAATTGATCGTGGTTCCTTCTAACCAGGTATAGGTTCCTCCTAGAGAAGGAATCTCACCTAAAATTGTTTTGATAAATGTAGTTTTGCCAACGCCATTTTGACCAAGGATCGCAATCTTTTCTCCTTTTTTGAGCAGGAAGGATATTCCTTCTAATAAGGGGGTTCCATAGCCAATCGAAAGGTCTTCTACGCGCAAAGGTTTTTCTCCCACATCATGGGTGAAAGGGAAATTAAAATGCACATGCCCCTCTTCTTTTCCCGGGGCTTCCATGACATCGAGGTGGGCTAAACGGGCTCGGTGGCTTTTTGCGGCCTTGGCGCTTGTGGCTCGAACGATGTGCTTGGCAATAAAGTCTTCTTCCTTCTTGATATAACGTTGCTGGGCCGCGTAATTTTTCGCGTATTGCTCTTTGTCGAGTTCGTGCTGAACTTGATATTGTTCAAACGTCCCTTTATAACGGGTGATGGTTTGATTTTCGAGGCAGAAGGTCACCCCAGCGATTTGCTTTAAGAAGGCCTCGTCGTGGCTAACGACCAAGAAGGCGTTGGGATAATGAATCAAATAGGAGGCGAGCCAAGCCACTTGGATTTGGTCTAAGAAGTTCGTGGGCTCGTCCATTAAAAGTACGTCTTTTTCTTCAAGTAGCATCTTGGCTAAATACGCTTTTTCCCTTTGACCCGAAGAAAGAAGATGAAGAGGCTTTTCCAAATCCGATGGATCAAAACCAAGCCCGTCGGTCAGTCTTCCTACTTTCTCTTGAAGGCTATAAAACCCCGATGCATTAAGCTCATCGCCTAGTCGCGTGGCTTTATCTAGCAATTTTTCGTAATCGCCTTCTCCGCTTGCGGCATCCGCATAGAGCTGCTCCATCCGTTTTTCTTTGTCGAATAAATCCTTGTAGACCCCATAGAGATAACTAGATACCGGCATGTCTTGATGGACTTTTAATTGCTGGTCCAGGTAGGAATAAGTGACGTGTGGTTCCCAAGAAATTGTTCCTTTGTCCGGACGTAAATCCCCGACGATCAAAGATAATAGGGTCGATTTCCCCGATCCATTGACCCCCACGAGGACTCCATGTTCCCCGGGGTTTAGTTTTAGATTCACTCCTTTATAGAGTTCCTTGTCCGAATAATTGAAGGTAACGTCACGAAGTTCCAGTAAAGCCATAACGAGCCAAATATACCATAAATAGGAAGATTCTCGAAGGGATAAACGATATTTGAAAATAGAATGTAAAGAATGAAAGCAAATATTTTTATCTTTGTTTTTTAGTCAAAAAAGATGGCTGTTTATGGGCATTATTTATGAAAGCGTTTACTGAAAGCGCTATCGAAAACGCTTTCAAATTCCACCCCTATTGCACCTCCATTTTCTAAGGGTATAACTTAGCTGCCTGAAGAAAGACAGGCGCAAGTAAAAAAAGGAATTTGGAGGAAAAGAAAATGTTGAACGAAGAACAATTCACCGAAAAACTGGAAAGCCTCGCGAAGAATGGGTTCCGCCTTTGCCCCATCGATGCCGAAGAGGATGATTCGAAGGTTGAAGACGATCCAGTTTACCCTTACGACTACGCTTATAACGACTAATTAAACGATTAGAGGAATAGGAATGCCGCCCTGTTGGGCGGTTTTCTTTTTTTCTTCTATTGAAGGTAAGACGTTATATACTCGCGAGTATTATACTCATGAGTATATAAGAAGAAATCGCCTTATTATCTTAATTATTTAGAGGGCTGACTACTGCATTTTGATGATTCTTTATTAAAGGCAAAGCAAGACAATTTGCATTTAATCACCTTGGATGACATGTTTCGAATTTGATTTTTAAGACAAATCCGGAGGCAAAAACCCACTTTAAACCGTAAGCTCCTATATGGGAGAAGAAGTTTGGAATTGCCCTTGTAAAAGGGGAGGGCAGAGGGAAACGCTGTGCCGAGGGTGAAAGCATGTTTTCCTATAGGTGGGAGGTTTGGCTGGATTCATTCCAAATGCCCCCGTCATTTGGCCCATTACCATGAAAAAGAAATTAGTATTGCTATTGCCGATTTGTTTAGGAGGCTGCTCGCTTGAGGAGTACAAGGCCAAAAAACATATCATCGATACGAAATGGTCTTGCGTCGACACCACCTATACCCCCCCATTGCTCCTATGAGCTATCCGTTTACAAAGATTCCTACGAACTCTTTTACCATAAAGACGTCGTCCAAACTCCCAGCAAATACGAAGAGGCAGTGGACAAAAAAGTGAGCGGTAAGTGGTCTTATTTTCGATCCCTAACCAAATCGTGGGTCGGGGATTGGAACGTGAAACAAAGCGTGACCTATCACGTTGTTCAAATAGAATGTCACCCCCGTTATGACGACGTCGGTTATCTTTGCTACGAAATCGGTAGCAACGTCCTGTATATGGTAAGGAAGGAGCCCTCTTCCGTCGACGACCTGACTTTTTCCCCGTGCTTTAGGTTAAAAGAGTGATTCATCGCTTCCCTGCTGAAACAAAAAAACTTGAGGTCTTTTGAGCCTCAAGTTTTGTTTGTTAAGTGGTGCGGGGGATGAGATTTGAACTCACACGGGTTGCCCCATACGCCCCTCAAACGTATGCGTCTACCAGTTTCGCCACTCCCGCAGCGACGCTTATTATATCGATGCGTGGTGAGACGTTGCAAGAGGGAAGTTGATAAATTAGGGAAATTGCTGCTGAAATCGAGGGTTTTTAGAAAACCCATTGCTCATAGAATCAAGCAAATTGCGGGAAGAAAGCGCATGCGGCGCCGAAATAAATCAGCAACGTGCAGACGTCCATGACGGTCGTTAGCAAAGGCGAAGCAAGAAGCGCAGGATCTTTTTTGATGGCCGCAGCCAACATGCAAAGGCTGACGCCAACTATTTTGGAGAAGGAAACGGCGAAGAACATGGTGACGCTAACAAGAGAAGCAAAGGTCAAGGCGTGGACGGCAAAGGGTCCAGCAATATCGGGGGCAAACGCGCTGCCATTCCAGATGCTCACGCCATTGAAGTCATAATGGTGGCCGTTAGGATCGCCCACTTTCCCGAGGTTGACGATGCCCGTATATTGCTCGATCGTGATCCAAAGGAAGCTAAAGACGGCGACGAAAGCGGCAACAATCAAAGCGCAACGGAATTCGCGCCATAAGACTTTTCCAACGTCTTTGGCACTGAATTCACGCGTGGCAAGGCCGCGAATCATTAGACCCGTGGTTTGGTTGCCAGCGTTTCCGCCGGTATCCATTAAGGTGGGAACGAAGGAAATGAGAATGGGGAGGCTCGTGAAAATCATTTGGGCTTCCAAGCGATTGAGTACCAACGTGGTGAAGGTTCCTAAAATCAACAAAGCAATAATCCAGGGGATACAGTGCTTTGCATTGGTCCAAACTGACATTTGGAGATAGGGCTCTTCGCTAGGCTCCATGTTGGTCATACGCGCCATATCTTCGTTGGACTCTTCGTTGATGACGTCGACCGCGTCGTCGATGGTGATGACACCGACGAGGCAGTCATCGCCATTTAAAACGGCCAAGGCGTTTAAGTCGTAACGGGAGAACATTACGCCGACTTCTTCCTGGTCGGTGTTGGTGGAGACGCTCACGACGTCTTCGTTCATGATGTCGCTGAGCGGCTGTTCGGGTTTGGCAAAAATCAAATCGTCCAAATCGACGGTGCCGACGAATTTACGTTGGGGGTTCCGGACGAAGATGGTATAAATGGTTTCCGCGTCTTTTCCTTTTTGACGGATGAAGGATATCGCTTGCTGGACGGTTGTGGAATCGAGCAACTCGATATATTCCGTGGTCATGATCGACCCAGCGGTGTTTTCGCGATACCGGAGCAATTGGTTGATGTCCGCCCTCATGTCTTTGTCGGCGGCCTGCAAGACTTTGTTGGCGAGATTCGCTGGCAAGTCTCCAATCGTATCGGCCACGTCGTCGGCGCTTTGGGTATTGATGATCTGAACCAGGTCGCGATTGGTCATCGCGGTGATGATTTCTTGTTTGGTATCGGGGGCGAGGTCATCAAAGAATTCCGCGGTATAGGCGGATTCGATGTTGCGGAAAATATAAATCAATTCTTCGGGGGTTAATCCGTTTGCCGCGTCGGAGATATCGATGGTCGGAACATGATCAAAGACGGTTAAAAGGCCTTGACGGTTTTTGGTATCGATAAGATGGCGAAGTTCCTCTTCCGAGGTTTTCTCCACGTCGATTTCATCATCGTCGTCTTCGGGATTAGGAGGAAGAGGCGAAGGAGATGCCTCAAGATTTTCTCCAACGCTTTCGATTTTTTCGTTGGGTTCGTGGGGTTTGGTTTCTTCCATGGCTCATTGCCTCCTTTCGTTGCCCTTAAGGATAGCCATTTTTTCGGGTTTGAGTTAGTTTTTTCGTATCTCGATTTTGTAGAAAAATACAAGACCTTGAATTTTAGGGTCCGCTGTCGAAGCTTAAACCCTGGAGACCGCTATGCAACTTCCCGTCTACGCGTCTTTCAAACTTTGCTTTTATTCCACGAAACCTTTTTAGGAATTGCCTGATTTTTTAAAACGCAATGGAACTTCGTTCAAAAAGCGAAAAAGTCCTGAGCCTTTTTGCCCCTTCGCGAAGCGAGGGTGCTATAATTCTTTCGTCACAAGGAGATTATTTTATTTATGCCAGAAAAAATCTTAGTCGAAACCTCGGCGCGCCACGTGCACGTGACCCAGGAAACGTTGGAAGTCCTCTTCGGAAAGGGGCACCAACTCGAAGTCCGCAAAATGCTTTCTCAGCCGGGTCAATTCGCCTCGACGGATAAAGTCGAAGTTCTCGGCTACAACAACCCCAAGAAAGATCCGGAGGGCAAACTTCCCCGTCCGAGTGCTAAATTCTCGATTCTTGGACCGGTTCGTGATCATAACCAAGTCGAAGTGTCCTTCACCGATGCTCGTAATCTCGGCTTAACTGCCCCTGTCCGTGAATCCGGCGACATCAAAGGATCCGGAAAATGCACCCTTCGTGGGCCCGCGGGAGAAGTGGATCTCGAAGAAGGCGTCATCGTTGCCAAGCGTCATATCCATATGACTCCGGAAGATGCCGCGAACTTCGGCGTTCAAAACGGTGAAATCGTTGCTGTTTTGGTTGATACGGGAAAAGGACGCGCGACGATTTTTGGCGACACCGTTATCCGTGTTTCCCCCAAATACGCACTTGCCATGCACATCGATACCGATGAATCCAATGCTTGCTGCGGTTCGGGCGAAGTCTATGGCGAGCTCATCCATTTGCAATCCTGTGATTGCGAACATGAAGAGGGCCATTGCTGCTGTGGCGAACACGGCCACGAAGAAGGCCATTGCTGCTGCGGTAAATAAGGTATGGAGAAGACTTTCATTTATAAGCCCTCTTCCGTTTGTTCTCAGGAAATGCGCATCGTCTATGATGACGAAACGCACAAAATCATCCGTTACGTCTCTGTGCGTGGATGCCCCGGCAATAGCCAGGGTCTCGGCGCGTTGCTTGTTGGAATGGACCTCGAAGAAGCGAAAAACCGCTTAAGAGGCATCCGTTGCCCCGGGTCTAGAACCGGAGAAACCTCCTGCCCCGATCAATTAAGCCATGCGATTGAGGAAATCCTAAAAGGCAAGGAATAAGGATCTGCCAAAAAAAGGCGATTCCCCCGAAGGAACCGCCTTTTTCTATACGCTTAACAATCAAAGGGGGAGAAGAGCCGCGTAATCGTTCGCGAGTTTAATGACCTGTTGAACGGTAAGGGGCTTCAATTTATCGTTGAGGCCGTCTCCATCGATCATGCCGGAAGCGATCAATTGGTAGATGGGGGTTCCCATCACGGATTTTTTGATGGCCGCCTCGCCGGTGGCATCCGTTAATTTGGAAACGGTCAATTTGGAGGGAACATAGGATAGTCCGGCTCCTGTGGTGGGGTTTGTCGTGACGTCATAGCCAAGAACAAGCCAGATTCCCGCGGTTTTGGAAATGTAGTATTTGCCGGTTTTGGAGGTGTTATAGGTGTAGGACTTATTGGCCTCGTTGTAGTCATAGGTGTCGTCCACGTTTACGGTGTTGGCTTTATCTGTGGTAAAGACGTTCTCGCAGAAGGTTTCATGCACCGTCATATTGGCAAAGGTGTCTTTGATTTCCCCAACGGTTGGGTTTTTGCCTAACAAGGTATCCAAGACGGGGTTACCCGTTTTGGTTCCATCGTAATTCATGACCGTTTGAAGGCGGATTTGATCCGTGTCGATGCTATTTAAGTCGGTGATGCGAATCTGATCAGGATCCTTTTTGCACATATCCTTGAGGACGTTGTAGAGTTTTTCGTTTCCAGCCTCAGGAATCACTTTTGTTAAGTGAATTTGCTTCGCGTCGAAAGTCGAGAGGTCACCAAGGGAAATGGAATCGCCCGTTTTGCCTAATCCATCTTCGAGGATGCCGAAGAGTTCGCTGGAAGAATCCAAAACATTAGAAAGTTTAATCGCGTTGATATCCATGCTTCCTTGGAGGCTGGCCAAAGTGATGGCGTTCCAATCCGTCGCCCCCGTGATATCCATCAAAATGGATTGGAGTTTGGGGTCAGGGTTTTTCATTGCACGAGACAAGTGGACGCGGTCTAAAGAGAAAGAGGAGATGGTTTTAACCGTGATGTCATCAAAAGAAGCGACCCCACATCCCTCCGCAAGGAGTTCCTGCGTATCCGCATCTAAGCCGGAAACAACGGTCGAGAGATGAATGTTATCCATGTTGATCGTTTCAAGGTCACTTAAGCGAACCTTATCGTAAGTGAGTTGTTGATCTGTGGGTTTGCCGTCATTGAGAATGGGAAGGATTGTGTCGTAAAGGCTTGGCTGCTCCGAATAAGGGAGGAGGTCATTTAAATAAAGGTTATTGATGTCGAGATTTTCTAAATCATTGAAGGTGGAATCCTTCACGATTTTAAATAAGGGGGAATCACCAGGCATGCCGAAGCAGCGTAAAGCTTCCGCGGCTTCTTGCTGTCCTAAACGCACCTCAAAAACTTGCCCGATGTCTAGCAAAGGGATGGAAGCAAGGGCAGGATAATAAAGAGACTGGGACGAATAAGAGGAAACGGGGGTTCCGTCGTCCTGATAGGCACGGACGTATTTGCCGTTATCCGAATAATAATATAGATAAGGGTTATCCGCGTTGCCGGAAGGGACTTCTGATGCAGGGACGGCATCCCAATTCGTCATGATGTGGAGGTTCGCAAAGGCACCGAGCTCGCTATTGAGGTCCAACGAATTGATGCTCGCGGTGATTTTGATCGCTGTGCCGAAGAGGGAATTGAAATCGAATTCCCCGAATTTGATGCCGCGAAGCTGTTCGTAATCGACGCTGACATATTGGTCGAGCTGATAATTGGTGATTGCTTCGTTTAAGGCCTTTTCGATAATCGGGAATTCGTCGACGGTGTAATTCCCGGCGTTCATGATAAGTTGGAGTAAAGAAGCACTTGCCGCTTCTCCCGCCACGTTATCTTTCAAATAGGCAGAAGAAGGGATCGCGCAAACGGCAATCGCCACTCCTCCGGCTGCAACGGCTGCGGCAGAGACGAACCCAATGCTGAACCATAAAATGTTTTTACCTGCTCCCATGATGAACCTCCTCGGCTTTTGGAACCTTTGAAACATTATATAGGCAAAATGCTTTCGGCAAAAATGGAAGTTTTGTTCGCAAAGGATAGAGGATATTCCTTGAAGTCTTCCCCCCAACTGCTTATAGTTTGCCTACCGACGAAAAGCCGGGCATCAAGAAGCGCCAAAAGTAGCGTAACCAGGGCGCTAGCAACTCCCCAATAGGGGTAAGTGCTCGCTATAGCCTCTTCCCACAAAGAGGAACGATGCCGCGGAGAGAAGAAGCGCCTAAAAATGGAGCCTTCCACCTTGTGGGAGGCCTTTTTATCGGGTGAAGAAGGAGAAAAGAATGAAAGAGAAAGTACTTTTTAGCAGCGAGTCCGTTTCCGAAGGACACCCCGATAAAGTCTGCGATCGCATCGCTGACTCCATTTTGGACGAATGCTTACGGCTTGATCCCAAATCCCACGTTGCTTGTGAAGTCTTCGCCACCACGGAATTTGTCTTAATCGGCGGAGAAATCACCTGTGCTCGCTGGAAGGACGTCAACTGCGAAAAAATCGTCCGCGACACCCTTCGCGAAATCGGCTACACCAAGCCAGAACTCGGTATCGGATGTGATACCTGCGTCATTGAAAATCGTGTGAAGGGGCAATCTCGCGACATTGAGCAAGGCGTGGACCGCGGAAACATTTTGGAACAGGGCGCCGGAGACCAGGGAATTATGTTTGGCTACGCGACCAACGAATCCGATGGATACATGCCTCTGCCCATTTCCGTTGCCCATAAACTGGTTCGCACGGCGACTGCTCTTCGTAAGAAAGGGGAATTCCCCCACGCCCGTCCGGATATGAAGAGCCAAGTATCGCTCGATTATACGGACCCCAATCACCTTCGCATCGACACGATGCTCATGTCTATTCAGCATGATCCGGAAGCGGATATGGATGAATTCAAGAAATTCGTTTACGAAAACATCATGCTTCCCGTGGCCAAAAGCTTCGGCCTCAATAGCGATTTCCGTGTTTTGATTAACCCCACGGGTCGCTTCGTGATTGGCGGACCTGCTGGAGATACCGGCTTAACCGGAAGAAAACTAATCGTCGATACCTATGGCGGCTCTTCCCGCCACGGTGGCGGTGCATTTTCGGGCAAAGACCCTTCCAAAGTCGACCGTTCCGCCTCCTATTACGCCCGTTATATGGCGAAGAACCTCGTGGCTGCAGGGGCTGCGGACCGTTTGGAGATTCAACTTTCCTACGCGATTGGCGTGGCCGAACCCGTTTCCATTGGGGTCACGACATTCGGAACCAAGCACGTTTCGGATGAAGTGATTCTTGAAGCCGTACATCGTTTCTTCGACGCCCGTCCCGGCGCGATCATTTCCGCCTTCCATTTGACGACCCCCTCTTTCTCCTATGCAGACACTTGCAATTACGGTTGCTTTGGCCGTCCCGACATCGATGTACCCTGGGAAAAGCTGGACAAAGTGGACGAACTGACAAAATTTTTCAAAAATCATAAATAAGAGGGTTAGTTTCCAAAAAAGTGGCTTGTTATGGGCCACTTTTTTCTTTGTTTTCTTATGAGTAAATCCAAATAGATGTAACCGCTTACAAAACACATTTTTGTCAACCCTTACGGACAAAAAAATACAAGGTAAAATAAGGCTGATCCTATAAAGGAGGAAAATAATGAAATACCAAATTATCGGTAAAAACATCGAAGTCACCGATTCTATCCGCGCGGACATCGAAAAGAAGTTGGCCCGCATGGACAAGTACTTCGTCATTGATGACAATGTCTTATGCCGTGCCGTCGTCCGTAGCTATACGGTCGGAGCCAAAGTCGAAATCACCATCTTCACCAAGGAAATGGATTTCCGTGCTGAAGTTAAAAACGCCGATCTCTATGCCGCCGTCGATCTTGCCGTCGACAAACTCGAAGGCCAGATGCGCAAACTTAAAACTCGCATCGAACGGAAGAAGGAAACCGATTCTCTCGGTCGCGCCCTTGCTTTAGAAAACATCAGAGACTACGAAAAAGAAGATCCCGACGAAGTCGTCCGTACCAAATCCATTCGTTTGGAACCGATGACCATTGATGAAGCCATCACTCGCATGGAGGCGCTAGGACATAGCTTCTTCATGTATCTCGATGAAGAAGACGACGAAATCTCGGTCGTCTATGCCCGTGTTGATGGAGGATACGGCGTTATCGAAGCGGAAAATCGCTTAGCATAATTAGATGCTTGGAGCGTAAGGGCTGGAATTTGCCGGCCCTTTTTCTTTTTCAAGCGAGTTTTACGTTTTTTTTATTTTGGCTTGACCCCATAGTTGGTTATAATCCTGCCTATGGCAGGGAAAGTTCTAGCAACCGATTTGGATGGGACGTTATTCTTCCCCAAAAGCCAAATCCAAATGATTCCGCGAAAAAATCGCCGTTTTTTGAAAAAATGGATTCAAGACGGCAATCGTTTGGTTTTGGTCACCAGCCGTGGCCATGAATTCATGGACCGCATGAAAAAGAAGTTCCCCGACATTCCTTTCGACATCGTCGGAGGAGATGGCACGTTCGTGCAAATCGGCGATCAAATCGTCAAAGAAGAGTATTTCGAGGCAGAGCCTTTTCGTCGTTTCCTAAAAGAGCTGGAAAGCGATTATGAACCGAGCCTTCTAATGACTTCCTCGAAGGATTACGGGATTATTCAACGTCGCAGCCACAACCACGGATTGGCCAACTTTTTCTACGTCATTTATCAGCTTTATCAAGGAACCTATCGCGAAAGCCGTGTGAAAGACGATCAGGTTTTCTATGGCGAAATCGAGAAAGGCCGTACCTATAAACTCATGGCCTGCATCGGCCTAACCAAGACGAAGCAGCGTTTGGCTTATCACCTCACGAATCTCTTCACCAAAGAATACCCCGACTTCGAATTTGCCTGGCTCAATCAGTTCATTGAAGTCACCCCTAAGGGGTGCGATAAAAGCAGTGGACTGTCCTTTTACCTTGACTATCTCGGCATTCCGAAGGAAAATGTATCAGTTATCGGCGATTCCGGGAACGACGCGCCCATGTTTGAGGCTTTTTACGAAAATAGCTACTGCATGGCCCACAGCCATCGCTTGGTCAAGCAAAAAGCCAAGCACGTTGTCTCCTCTGTTGCTGATTTAGAGGCCTACCTGTACCCATCGGCGGATAGATAAGGCCCCCGAGAAAGAAGAAAAAGATGAATCAAAACACCGAAACCGTCGTCACCCTCGTTCATTACAACGTTGCGGTCCGCGACACCTTGGAGTACTGCCTCCAAAAACAAACCTATGATGTGAAACTTTTTGAGAGCAAAAAGAACACGATCCTCCAAGAGATCAAACAAAACACCCCGCTCAAAGCCATCCTCGACCACTCTGGCGACAATGGCAAGAAGATGGAGGAAATGATCGAAAGCCTCTATAACGATGTCTATGGCGAGAAATCTACGATCCTCAAAATCAGCGGCGACAAGCTCGTTGTGGATCACGCCCAACACCTTGCTATATTCGAAAAAGTTCTCCCGATTCACGACAACATCACCTCGATGATCCGCGGCGTCATCCAAGATGGCGTTAATAAGCAAAACGCGGCCCCCGAAGAGCAAAATGCTGCCCTTTCCATGGAGGAAGCGACCAAACTTTGGCACGCCGAAGACGCGATGTATCGCGCGGTTGCCTATTTGACCCTCGTCAACGAGCTCAACAAGCTCTTCTCCGATTACAACATCGCCCGTAACGAAGCCAAAGGCGCCAATACCCCGGCTTCCAACTTCATCGGACAAGACATCTCCAAAGTCATTGGCTTCATCAACCAAGTCCGTGGCACCGCTATTGAAACCGACCTCGTCTACAAAGCGATGGAAGATAAGATCAATGCCCTTGTTGAAAACTGCATCGGCCGTCGTGATTTGCCGGTTGGCAAGCGTTTCCCGGATGTTCAACGCGAAGTCCTCGAAACTATCAACCTCTATGTCCGCGACGCCGAAGCCGCGATGAACGCCATCTACCCCGAAATGGTCAATGACCTCATCAACCAAGTGAAGCAGGACGAAGCCAAAAAGGCTGCCTAATTCATTCCCACTTTTGTAACAAAGGATCCCCATCATGAACGATAAGAAGAAAAAAACATCCCTTCCGCGCAAAGAAATTGCTTGGTACGTCTTTGCCTCTTTCCTTGCAGTGGTTGGTTTGGCTTTCATTGTCATCGGCATTGTGGGAGACCATCTTCCTGTAAAATCCAGTGATAACTGGGTTTTGATTTCCGAGGCTGCTTGGTTATCTAATTGGTCCCACATGGGCTACCGTTATTGGGGAATCATCCTTCTCGCTGCTGGCACGTTGATCGGTTGCACCGCGTTAACGATGTTCGCCCGTAGCGGCGATCGCGATTCCGAACGTGCCTTGCGCCGTGCTCAGCGTCTTGCTGTGACTAGCGAAGAAGAACCGGTGGTTAAGGAAGTTGAAGTCACTTCAACCGAACAACTGGAAGCAAAATAAGAAGAATTCATCTACCTTCTGGCGGCGGTTTATCCGCCGCTTTTTGTTCCTTATTATTTCGTGTATACGCATAAAGTTTGCATTTCCCATAGAAAGGAGTTTAATAGGGGGCGCCATCTCGTATGGCATACTAGGAGGTTTGGTTATGAAAATCAAAATCGTTGGCGATACATCCATGGATTTGTCGCCTGCTGCTCAAAAAGAACTTGGCATCCCCTGCGTCCCTTTTTCTATTCAATTCGGGGAAACCAGCAAAAAAGATACGACCTTCGAGAATGAAGAGCTTTACGCGTATAACGATACCCATAAGCAAATTGCTCAAACCAGTGCGGTTAACGTTGGAGAAGCCGTCGAATTCTTCCAAAAACAAAAAGAAGACGCCGATCAATTATTCTATGTTTCGATTTCTTCTAAATTAAGCTCTGGCGTCCAAAATGCTTCCATTGCTGCACAAGAAGTAGGCGGAGTCACCGTCTATGATTCCGAATCCTTTTCCCTTGGCATTGCCTTGCTTGCATTCAAAGCCAAAGAAATGGCAGATGCTGGAGAAAGCGATCCGCAAGTGATTAAAGCGGCGTTAGATGAATACCGCCAGCACGTTGTTGCTCAATTACTCATTGACGATTTGTCATTCATGGCTCGCGGAGGAAGATGTTCGAAACTCTTGAGCTTCGGAGCAAATCTATTAAAGATCCACCCGGTTCTCATCTGCAAAGATGGCACTTTGCAGGTCCTCAAGAAATTCCGTGGGCCGATGAAAAAACTTGGAAAGAAATACGTGGATGAAACGCTTGCTTGCTTCCCCGAAATCGATAAATCCGTCGTTTTGGTGGGTTATACCAGCGAAAAAGACAGGATGGTTGATGATGCGGTCCAAGCCTTGAAAGACGCCGGATTTGAAAAAGTCTACGTGACGAAGACCAATTCCACGAATGCTTGCCATTCGGGGCCCAATTCCATTGGGTTTGCCTTCTTGAATTCGGCGAAAACGAAAGAAAAGCATGAAGCGTTATTAACCCGCATCAGGAATAAATTCCATAAGAAAAAAGCAGAATAATCCAAAGAAAGGGCTTTAGCAGCAAAAAGGCTACGAGCCCTTTTTTATTTGGTTTACAATGAAGTGAAAGGAAAGAACACATGAAGAAATTAGCATTGATTGCCCATGATAATAAAAAGGCTGACATTGTGGCCTGGGCGATGAAGAACGTGGAATCGTTGAAAAATTATACCCTTTGCGGAACGGGAAGAACCGCCGAACTCGTCGAACAAGCCACGGGCTTAAAAGTCGAAGCCTTCCTTGGCGGCCCTTATGGAGGAGACCTAGAAATTGGCGCGGAAATCGCAACCCGTAAAATTGATATCGTCGTCTTCTTTTGGGATCCTCTTTGCTCCCAACCCCATGATCCGGACGTCAAAGCCTTGATGCGCATCGCCGCGGTTTACGATATCCCCTTCGCGACCAATCGCGCGACCGCCGATTTGATTCTTGGGGCCTAATAAACCAACAACCATTTGCTGCCTTCTTGGCAGCTTTTTTTATAGAAAAAAGCCACCAGAAGGTGACTTTTGAAAGGAGAATCGAAGTCCTTATTTAAGGAGGGCAACGGCGCCAACGCCAGTTCCAAGAACTCCGCCAACGCAGCCGAAGCATCCGCCGAGGATCGAGCCAATGCCAAGCGTGTATTCGACACCGGTTTTAAAGCTGCTGGTAAGCTTGGATTCAAAACCGCACATCTGCATGGGGAAGAAGGCCATGATGCCAGAAGCGATGAGGCAAAGTCCGGCGAGGACGAGAAGAAGCGCGCCAAATTTGCCCTTTTTAAAAAGAAGAGCAAGGATCGTGAGGATGAGGGCGGCCGCCATGAGGATGAAAAGAATCATCACGCCCGTGTGCGAAGGAGCGGTATAAACCATGTTACCATCGACAGTAGAAGGCTTCACGCCGGGGAAAGTCGCCCATTCTGGGACATCGCCGCCAGAAGGAACGGTTTTGGAGAATCCGAATCCAAGGATTGCTCCCATGATTCCGCTGGTGCCGACCGCGTTATTGGCGGCCCAAGTGGTTTGGTTGACGTTCGTTAGGAAGAGTCCGAGGCAGAGGGCTGCGAGGGATAGAACTAACGTCAAGAACGCGCCAATGCCCGTTAGTTTCTTGGTAGACTTAGAGTTTTTCTTTGCCATGATTGAAATTTCCTTTCATGAAAAACGTATTTTGATTGTAGCCGTTTCTACGAGGAATAGAATAAGAAAATTTAAAGTTGTACAAAATACGTACTTTTGTCTCAAAGGCTTTTGACGGTATACATATGGTCTAAAACATAGGACTTTCAATCGTTTCTTCGTCATTTTTCTATTCATGCTGAATTTGTTGTTCATTTTTAAAGGGGATGGGAACGGACGTTTTTTGCTATTTTAAGGATGCTGAAACTATGCTATATTTTTATTCGGAAAAAACCGAGTCGGAGGAAACCGAATAAAATGAAATTCATTGGACGAGAACAGGAATTAAAGAAAATCGAACGTGTTATTTCGTCAAACGGAACGAACTTTTCCTTGATTTATGGTCGCCGCCGGGTTGGCAAAAGCGAATTGATTAAACAAGCCTTGAATGAAGTCCCTGGGACGAAAATCTATTACGAATGCAAACAAGTCGCGGAAAAAAATAACGTAAACGGTTTGACGGAAATTGTTTCTACGGCGCTTGGGTTTCCTAAATTGGGCTTTGAGGACATAGAGTCCGTT
>OIXA01000448.1_pt1 | contig 59861 bp, 46 predicted proteins | sample 1587721 | NCBI WGS metagenome assembly OIXA01 (sample SAMEA3888900, study PRJEB22519) | human gut metagenome | biome: human gut; feature: human-associated habitat; material: faeces | place: Denmark | collected 2013
GACAGCTTGTCCCCCTTAACAATCCCTCTCCGCCGAGCTGAGCCAGCTCGACCGCAGTTCCGCCTATGGCGGTTTTTACTTGCTCTCTTGATAGTAAACACTACCGCCAATAAATTCTCGTACCAATGCGGTTTCTGGAATCCAGTCCAGCGAAAACGGCACTTGCTCTTCCAAAATCGCTTTTAATTCCGGTATTGTTCGTGCAATCGAAACTGCCTCCGGAATCTGTTCCAATACAGCTGTATAGGCAAAGGTTTCATAGGGCAAAAATGTATTGACTTCATACTGTGCCAAGGAACGATACGGCGTAATAAAGGTGTCTTCTCCTGCCTGCACAGTGTGATGCATCCGAATTGTTTCCGTCAACGACCGCTTCCGGTATTTCAAGTCCCGAATCATCCGCCGCAGCAATCGAATATAAGTCGGCGGAATCAATTGGTCGTGGTCAGTCCGCAGAGCCGTTTGTACATTGACATAACACCGTGCAGCATCGTGGTCAGAAAGTGTAATCACCGATGGATTCAAAGCGTGAATGCCCTCTAAAATGACCAATTCTTCCGGCTTCCGCTGCAAAATTCGCCCCGACGGTACACGGCTGGAAATCCGGAAATCATATCTCGGCAGCTCCACTGGTTCGCAATCTCGAATGGCTTTCAATTGCTGATTTAAAAACGGAATATCCACCCGTTCCGGTGATTCTAAGTCAAATTCTCCAATCTCTGCAAGCTTTAACTGCTCTGGGGTAATGCTTTTAAAATAGTGATCCATGGAAAGCGTATGCGTTTCCAATCCCATTCCATCCAGAATGGATTCCAGCATCATGGCGGTAATGGTCTTTCCAGAACCAGACGGCCCAGATAATAAGATGATGGGGCAGGTTCGCCGATGTTCTGCAATTTCTTCTGCAATGGTGCGAAGTTGTGCCCAGTGCTGCTGTTCCATTTGTGTGATCCATGCCTGTGGATGTTCCAACAGAGCAACTTTTAAGTCGGAAAGAAAAATTGTCTGCATAAACTCGTACTCCTTTTTCTGATATGGATTTCTTGCAAAGTCATCTTGAAATGAGTCTTATCATACCATATTTTTCTTCTTTTTGCAATTCTTTTTTGTGCATTTTCTATAAACATTGTCGGGCAAGTCAGCCTTACGGAATAGCAGCAAAATACCAAGCAAGTTTGGAATCGCCATCAATCCATTTGCAAGGTCGGAGAATGTCCAGATGGTTGACAGCGTTCCCACTGCTCCCAATCCCCCTGCAAAACAATATGCCCAGCGATACCAGCGAACGCCCCGTTCTCCGCCCAAATATCGAACGGCAACTTCTCCGCAACAACACCAGCCAAGCAGTGTTGCCAAGGCAAACAGGGCAATCATCCATGACAGCACAGGCTCTGCCCCAATACCAAACACACTGGAAAAGGCTGCTGCAATCCCAGAGATACCATCTGTTCCATCTGTTCCGGTACAGAGTAACACCAGAGCCGTCACCGTACAGCAAAGCATTGTATCTACAAACACTTCTACCATACTCCACATTCCCTGCTGCCCGTGCACAGCATCTACCGCATGACTGTGAATCATGGCACTGCTGCCAAGCCCTGCCTCATTCGAGAATACCCCATGCCGCAGACCAGCGGACAACACTGTCCCCAGCGTTCCGCCGCCAACAGCTGCCGGATGCCATGCTGCATGAAAAATTGTTGCAAATGCCGTTCCCAGCTGTCCGGCATGCTGTACCAGCACAATCACAGCTGCCAACAGATATCCACCCGATAAAATCGGCATGAGAAATTGTGTCACCGTTCCAATGGTACGCATTCCGCCCAACACCGTTCCCAGCAACAAAATCGTTACTCCAACCCCTGTCCAAATCGGCGGAATGTGACAGCCTTGCTCCAGTGCAGCAGCAGCGGCACTGCTCTGCGTCATATTTCCCATGCCAAACGATGCCAACACGCAAAATACGGCATAAAGCCCTGCCAAAATCGGACTCCGCAAACCATTTTTCAGATATGCCAACGCCCCGACTGCCCATTCTTCTGTTTCTGAGCAATACCGCACCGCTAATACATTTTCAGCATAGGTCAGCATCATGCCCAAAAATCCAGATACCCACATCCAAAAAACTGCCCCTGCTCCGCCAGCGGAAATGGCTGCTGCAACGCCGACAATGTTTCCCGTTCCCATGGCAGCTGCCAACGCTGCGGAACACGTTTTCCATTGTTCTGCACCGTCTTCCCGACGGAACAGTCTGCCGAACGTCTGTCGGAAAATCATACGGATTCCAAAAATCTGAAAAAAATGCGTGCGAATACTGAGAAACAATCCTGTTCCCAGCAGCAAGACCAGCAATCCACTGCCCCAAACCCATGTATTCAGCTGTTCCAGCATAAAGCCGTCCTCCGTATTTTCATAAAATCGACAGACCTTTCATAAACAGGCTCTTGACGATATTGCTAAAATGGTTATAATAATATTATACACTTGTTGCTAATTGTATGCTGCATTTTCACAAAACGGAGGTTCTTATGAATCATCTACAAAAAAGCTATCGTCCTGACCCCCACGCACAATATCTACTACAGCTACTTGCCCTGCCGACTGCATTGGTTTTAATCGCAGCCATTCGCTATGTGCTAAAAATTGTCCCGGCTGGCATTGTCAACCTCATCTGTTTGCTATTGCTATTGGCTGCTCTGCTGGGCATCTTTATTTTACTGCCATTCTGGTTTCGCAATACTCGCTATATCATTACAGAACAAGACATCATCTCCATATCCGGCATTTTTATCCGGCGAGAAAAACGCATGCGGCTGCGTGCTCTGCAATGCAGCACCATTGTGCAAACACCGTTCTGCAAATATACGGGAATGACTTTTCTGCCGCTGCACGCCTACGGCAGCACGCTGATTCTGCTATTTCTCAAAAAAGAGGATGCAGCGGAACTCTGTATGCGATTTGCAGATTTATTTTACCTTGCTGCACAGGAGGAATCTCATGCTCCATGAACACCCCATCAAAATCCTGCGATACACGGCAAAAAACCTCTGGCTGTTGATTTTTCCGCTGCTGCGTTCTGCACACTTCTTTCCATTCTCTGCGAAAGAAGTTGCCGCTTGGCTGCATGGTGCATGGTTTGACCTGCTCATCTGCGTGTTGATTTTGACGTATGGTGCAATTCGCTGGTACTTCTGCGGATTTATGTATAACACGGAAGTCATCCGCCGGCAAAGCGGTATCCTGCTGAAACGGGAAACCGAAATTCCCTGCTCCAGCATTACTTCTGTAACAGAAGAACATGCATTCTTTCTGCGGCCATTCGGAGCGGTTCGAGTTTCGATTCACACGGGAGCGGAGGACATCGCCGGAGCAGATATGCAGCTGGTCTTATACAAAGCAGATCTGGCTGCCATTCGGCAAGTCATTCCGCTGCTGCGACCTGCTTCAGACGTTAAAATGCATCGACCACATACTTCCCGATTGCTGTTATTTTCGTTTCTCTTCTCCAGTAGCTTATCCGGGGCAGTTTATGCGGCAGCGATTTTTTTTCAAGGTGGTCGAATTACCAGAGATTTGCTCGAAGAATTGCAGGCAGAAGAAATTCTCATGACGCTGACCGACCAAGCAGCCGCCTATTTTAAGGGCATTCCACGGCTCGCCATTACGATTGGCATCTTGATTTTGTCGGCATGGCTGATTTCTTTTATTGGAAATTTGCTTCGATACAGCCGATTCCGATTCTATGCAGACCGAAAAGCATTTTCCGTTCATCGTGGACTGATTTCCCCGTATCGCTATCGCCTTCGGAGAGGGGCAGTCAATTACATCGACATTCGGCAAAATCTCATGATGAAGTTATTGCATCTGATGTCGGTTCATATCAGCTGTCCGGGCTACGGTAATCAGAAAAACGAACTGCCCGTGTTAATGCCCTTGCTGCAAAAATCGTATGCAGACCGCTTTTTACAACCGTTGCTCAAACAGCAGCCAAATGTCATTGGAAAAAATAAACCGAAACAACCGTTCAATTTGTTTCGGTTCTGGCTCTTTATCTGGCAGCCGTTGTTCTTGCTGGGCATTGTATTGGTACTGATTGCGTTGGCACGCTATTTTTTCTATCCGATTTATGTGCGATTTTCATTTTTGGGCTGGATGTTGGTTTTCCCCTGCGTCTGGTTTCTACTCATTCGGATTGTTTCTGCGATGCGAACCCGTATGTGGCTGGAAGACGGAAAACTTTATCTGCATTATAGCAGTGGCTTTGTCTTTCATACCATTGTTGCCCCGGCAACCAACATTGCCAGCATTCAAGTAACCCGTACAAAAACGGGCAGAAAATGCGGTCTTTGCAATGTATTCTTCTACTTACAGGGAAAAACCATGCACCGCCACAAATTGACAGGCGTATCCGAAAGCGTTTGGCAGCAGATTCTCGCCGAACTCGAACAGATGAAAGACCTTTAAATGCATAAAAAAGAGCAGAAACTCTCTATTTTGAGTTCCTGCTCGTTTGTTTTTTGTAAGAATTATTTTATTCCTGTTCCGGCGAATTCTGTTCTTCGGAAGAAGATTCCGGCTGCTGTGGTGCTGTCGGCTGTTCTTCAAATGCAGACGCTTCCATCTTGCCCTGCATCAGTTTTTCAAAGTCATCCCGCTCAATCTTTTCATGCAGAATCAAGTACTTCGATAACAGATGCAACTGATCCATATGTGCCTGCAACAAAATGGTTGCTTTCTGGTAAGCAGTTTCTACGATGTTGCGTACTTCGTCATCAATTTCTCCAGCTACCCGATCAGAATAATCTCTGGAAGAACCCAAGTCCTTTCCTAAGAATACTTCGTTCTGGTCGTTGCCATAGACAATTGGCCCAAGCTTCTTGCTGAAACCATAACGAGTGACCATCTTCCGAGCGGTTGCGGTTGCCCGTTCCAAGTCGTTGGATGCACCTGTTGAAATGTCATCCAAAACCAACTGTTCTGCAACACGACCGCCCAGCAAGGTAACAATGTTTTCTTCCATTTCCGTCTTGCTGACAAAGGATTTATCCTGTTCCGGCAGGGACATTGTATAGCCGCCTGCCATTCCTCTCGGGATGATGGAAACCTGATGCACTTTGTCCTGATGGTCGCAATAGTATGTGCAGACTGCGTGCCCTGCTTCGTGATAAGCAGTCAGCCGCTTTTCCTTTTCCGAAACCTTATGCGACTTCTTTTCTGGCCCTGCAATCACTTTGATGGTTGCTTCCTGAATTTCCTGCATGGTAATCGCACGCTTGTTCTGGCGAGCTGCCAGCAAGGAGGCTTCGTTGACTAAGTTTTCCAAGTCTGCACCTGTAAAACCAACTGTGGATTTTGCAATCGTTGCCAAGTCTACATCCGGTGCAAGTGGACGCTTTTTCGTGTGCACACGCAGAATGGCTTCTCTGCCCTTTACATCCGGATAGCCAACAACAATTTGACGATCAAACCGACCCGGACGCAGCAAAGCTGGGTCGAGAATATCTCTCCGGTTGGTGGCTGCAATGACAATGACATTATCTTTTCCAGTAAAGCCATCCATTTCTACCAGCAATTGGTTCAAGGTCTGTTCCCGTTCATCGTGTCCGCCACCCAGTCCAGCACCTCTGTGCCGACCAACTGCATCAATTTCATCTATGAAAATGATAGACGGAGCATTTTTCTTTGCCTGTTCAAACAAGTCCCGCACACGAGATGCACCAACACCGACAAACATTTCTACGAAATCCGAACCAGAAATAGAGAAGAATGGGCAGCCTGCTTCTCCGGCAACCGCTCTTGCCAGCAAGGTTTTCCCCGTTCCCGGAGGCCCGAGCAGCAGAACACCCTTCGGGATTCTTGCCCCAATTTCGGTGTATTTCTTCGGGTTCTTCAGGAAGTCTACAATTTCTTCGAGTTCGTGTTTTTCTTCATCTGCTCCGGCAACATCCGCAAATGTTGCCTTTCGGGTGTTTGCCTGATTCTTGATATTTGCCTTGCCAAAAGACGTATACTTTCCGCCGCCATTTGCCTGCCGCATCATAAAGACAAACAGCAGAATGCCCATAATCAACAGCAAAATCGTTGGCAGCAGCGTCCAAATCCAAGACGAATCTTTTACCTTGTAGTAGTCCATTTGCAGTGGTGCATCTGGATGTTTGGCATTATATTCCTGTCGATAATCCTTCACATCATCCAGAAAGCCGCTGATATACGGCACTTCATAGGTGATGGTGCGGTTGTCTTGCAGGGTCATTTTCAGCTGTCCATTTCCCAAATTCAAGGTATATTTCTTGACATCATAGTCATCAAAATAATTCATGATTTCGGAATACTGGGTATCATTTTCTTTTCCGCCGATATTTTGCGTAATGAAAAATACGCCCAGCAACAGCAGTACAACGACCAGCAAATACGCTCCAATGCCCTTACTTTTCTTTGGTGTCAAATTGTTCACTCCATTCTTTCAAACTGGTTTCCCCGTTTTCTGTTTTTCGTGGCAAGCCCAACGATGATTCCGGCAGTTGTTCCAAATTCGCTTGCTCCTGTATGATTTCCAGTTCTAGAACATGCGTGGTTTCTGCGGTTGGTGCAACCCGTGCTGCAACCCCTAAAAACTCCGCAAAAATTGTTCCTGCTTCGTCCGCCAAGAAGTGCAGATTTTTCCTTCTCTCCGGCGGAACTTGTTTCTGAATCTGTTTCTTTACAGAAGCAACCGTACGATGTCCAGCAAACTGCACATGATCGCCGTATTGTCGCCCACGCAAAAGAATCACACCCCTTATTTTATCATAATCTAAGTGTATTTTTGATAACTTTTTATGAACAATTAGAGGATTTCGCATATTTTCCCATGAAACCATCCTTGCTTTTACAAGAAAACCGGAAAAAATTTGATTCTCGCCTTCGTGTAAAATTTTCGACTTCACAGGCTCTGGCAATGTCATCCGTTTTTGAATGGAAAGACTGCCGTTTTTTGCAACTGCATCATAGTCCGCATTTAAGTTGCATTTCCCACCCGTTTGCAGCAGCTGTTGTAACCGAGCAATCCGGTCTGCTTGATAGGAAATTTGGAACTGCTCCAACAATTGAATGATACAACGCTGCTGCATCGCAGGATGTTCCTCCAACAAACCGGAAAGCGTTCCGGCTGCGGTCGTATGCTGTTGAAAACAGTGTTCCGTCTGCTGCCGCAGATAATCCTGCTCACTCCGCAACACCTGCAACATTCCGATCGAAGTTTGCTCCAACGAGGGATTCAACTGCTTTAATATCGGGATCAACTGGTGGCGGATTTGATTGCGAGTATACGCATCCGTTTCATTCGTGCTGTCTGTCACATAATCTTGCCCCAGTGTTTGCAGATATGCTTCTACTTCTGCCCGTGTTACGATTAGCAATGGGCGAATATAGCGTTCCCGAACAGCTGGAATCCCTGCCAGCCCTCGCAGACCACTGCCCCGAATCAGACGATGCAGCATCGTTTCCAAGTTGTCTGAGGCAGTGTGTGCAGTTGCAATATGATTTGCCGGAATGGCAGAAAATGCCGCATAGCGGCAAGCTCTGGCAGCAGTTTCAATGGAGGCGCGGTGCTGTTCCGCATAAGCGTTTACATCACACCGCACCATGTGCAATGGAACATTCCAACGGGTGCAGAGAGCTTCGCAAAAAGCCGCATCCCGTTCACTCTCCGCTCCTCGCAACTGATGATTGACGTGCACAGCGGTGATGGTGAGGTGGAGCGGCTCTGCCAACTCCAACAGACACCGCAGCAGACAAACACTATCTGCACCGCCTGACAGAGCACAACAAATCGTATTCCCTGCCTGTACCATCTGCTGTTCCTGCAAAAATGCCTGCACCTGCTCCGGCAGCGTTTCCTTATGTTTCATGCTGCATCTCCATATTTGAGAATCGGGTAAACTGTCCGTCCCAAATCATTTTAACCGTTCCTGTATTTCCGTGCCGATTTTTTGCAACGATACATTCTGAAATGTTCGGAGTCGGACTCTCTTTGTTATAATAAGCATCCCGATATAAAAACAATACAATATCAGCATCCTGCTCGATTGAACCGGATTCACGCAAGTCTGACAGCATCGGACGTTTGTCTGTTCTGCCTTCCGGTGCACGGGACAGCTGCGACAGCAAAATAACTGGAACATCCATTTCTTTCGCCATGATTTTCAACTGTCGGGTGATTTCAGAGATGACCAATACACGGTTATCTGTCCGCAGCGTGGAAGTCATCAATTGCAGATAGTCAATCACGACCAATCCAACATTTTTCATTCGCCGCAGTTTGGCTTTAATCTGCTGGGCAGTAATACCGGCAGTATCATCAATATACATCGGCAACCCACTCAAAACCCCAGCACTGGTTGCCAACCGCACCCAGTCGTCACTGGTCAGAAATCCGCTCCGCAGTTTGTTGGAATCGACCAGTGCTTCCGTGGAGAGCAGTCGGGTTGCAATTTGTTCTTTGGACATTTCCAAGGAAAAAACCGCCACTTCCCGGTCACTGTGTCGGGCAACATGCGTTGCGATATTCATCGCAAAGGACGTTTTTCCCATACCCGGACGGGCTGCAATCAAAATCAAGTCCGACTGATTCAAGCCGGACATAATCGTATCCAAGTGCTGAAATCCGGTGCGAGCACCAACATATTTTTCTTTGTCCGGACCTGCAATCTTTCCAATGTGGTCATAAGCACCACAAATTGCATCCCCGATTTTTACCATGCCCTGTGTATCTTTCCCCTGCCGAATCTCAAAAATACGTTGCTCCGCTGCATCCAGCAGCATTTGTGCACTTTGTTCCCCTGTTTGGATGTCCTGTAAGATGGAACGGGCAGCAAATGCCAGACTGCGGATGTAATATTTTTCTTCGACAATCTTGCAGTAACTCTCAACATTGGCAACGGACGGCACTAAATCGACCAATGCCCCCAGATAAGCACGTCCCTCGGCAGCCGTGTCAAAAATATGCCCTGCCATCGCTGCATTCAAAACCGTGACAATATCAATTTTTTCTCCAGATGTAAACATTTGCATGATAATCTGAAACAGGGCTTTATGCTGTTCATTGAAAAAACTGTCCGGCTTGATTCGCTCTAAGACAACAGATAATACAGATGCATCAACAAAAATCGAACCCAAAATGGTCTGTTCTGCTTCCAGACTGTACGGTAATTCGGTTTGGTCGACTTGCTCGAATTCCTGTGCCATCCTTACCTCCTCTTTTCCATCCTCTTCTATCGTATAAATAAGATACGGGCGAACGATGTCCGCCCATACCTGTTGGTTTTATCCGTCAAACAGCTTATGCTTCGCCGACTTCTACAGTTACTTTTGCCAAGATGCCTGCATATAACCGGATTTCTGCTTCATAAGTACCAAAGTTCTTGATGTCGCTCTTCAAAGAAATCCGCTTCTTATCGACCTTGCAGCCGTACTGCTGGGCGATGAGGTCGGCAATGTTTCCGGCAGTTATTGCACCGAACAACCGTCCGCCGTTGCCAGCCTTTGCAGTTGCCTTGACCGTCTTTCCGTTCAGCAGATTTGCGGTTTCCTGTGCCTGCTGCTTTTCTACATCAATCTTATGGGCTGCGGAAGACTGCTTGCCTGCCAATTCTGACAATGCCTTCGGAGTTGCTTCCATAGCTAAGCCCTTTTTCAGCAGCATATTGCGTGCATATCCATCTGCTACATTCTTCACTTCGCCCTTTTTTCCAGAGCCTTTGACATCCTGTAAAAAGATGACCTTCATAAAAATTCTCCTGCCTTTCTGTTATTTCTTTTCTTCGTATGCTTCCAGTACCTGCAAGAGCCGTTCCTTTGCTTCCTGTAAGGTTACACCAGCAATCTGTGTGGCTGCCATCGTCTGATGGCCGCCGCCGCCCAACTCTTCCATAATCAGCTGTACATTCATTCCGCCCAGAGAACGGGCAGAAATACTGAATCCATTCTGATCCGGAAATAATACGAAGGATGCCTCTACGCCTTGAATGCTCAGCAGCTCATCAGCTGCCTGTGCTGCCAGAACACGGGTGTCCGCATCCTGCATTTTCACGGCGGAAATAGCACTTTTATGATAAATTTCAGCATGTGCCACAATCTGCGAACGCATTTGATACATGGAAATCGTGCTGGAGAACAGGGATTTTACCTGAATGGTATCCGCCCCAATCTTCCGCAGATAAGCCGCTGCTTCAAACGTCCGCACACCGGTACGCATGACAAAATTTTTGGTATCTAAGGTAATGCCGGCAAGCAGTGCATCTGCATTGGCTGCCGGGATCTCGCCGTCCAGCCGGAAATACTGAATGATTTCCGTCACCATTTCCGATGCCGAAGAGGCATACGGTTCATGGTGGAACAGGACTGCATTTTCAATAAAGTTGACATTCTTTCGATGATGGTCAATGACTGCCACATAACGGCAGGCTTCATATAATTCGACACTTTCGAGGATGTCCTTGTTGTGGGTGTCTACGACAATCAGCAGGCTGTCACTGCTGACTCGTTCCATTGCCTCTTCCGGTTCGATGAACTCCGGCGGATGTTCCGATTTTTTCATATACTGAATCAACTGATTCGCCAGACAGTTCTTCTGATTCACAACAATGGAAACAGGCTTTTTCATCATATCAATTGCTCCAGCCAGTCCGCAGGCAGAACCAATTGCATCCAAATCGCCAAACCGATGCCCCATCAGGAAAATCTGATCTGCATTTTCAATCAGTTCTTGCAATGCGGTTGCAACAGAACGAATTTTTGTCTTAGACTTCTTTTCTACGCCCTTAGACGTTCCGCCAAAGAAACAAAAACCGTTTTCTGTCTTCACAGCTGCTTGGTCACCGCCTCGTCCCAATGCCATATCCAGCGACTGATGAGCAAATTTTTCGCTCTCTTCGAGCGAATTTGCTCCGAATCCAACGCCAATCGAAAACGTAATATGAATTCTGCCATTGACCAGAATTTTTCGGGCATCGTCCAAAACCTTGAACTTTTCCTGCATCATCACCCGCAGGTGACGAGTTTCTACCACAGCATAGAACATATCATTTTCAATCTTCCGAATAATGCCATTTGTGCCTGTCATAAACGATTCCAGCACCTTTTCCACTTCCGCAGAAACCTGTGCCTTTTCGCTCTCCTTGGCATACTGCAAAATATCATCGTAGCTGTCAATCACCAGAATCAAAACACAGGGCTTTGCACTCGCAAAATCTCGCTTCCATTGCAGCAATTCGGTCACATCATTAAACTGAAATGCGTGCAATGCGGGGGTATCTTTCTGAGCTGCACAAGACATACTGTGAATCTTGTAACTTCGATCCTGAAATTCCACGATTTGATCTTGCTGCTGAGCGGCATAGGTATGCAGATGCAGCAAGCGTTGAATCAGTTGTTTGCCCTTTCCGGCATCCTGTAAAATCTGTTCCGCAAACTGTGTATTATACCAGAATACATCGCCGTTTTCCTGCACCAGTACTACTGGAACGGTCAACTGCTCCAGAACGGGGGTTTCTGCACTGCTCATATCTGTCCGCAGCCGATTCAAAGGGTATCGCCTGCGAAAAACAAAAAACAATTGCACAACAAATAGAATACTCAGCAGCAATGCTGGCACAAATAGCAGAGCAGTCCGGCAAGAGCCATACAAAAGTGTAGCGGCAACCAGCGGCACGGCAATGCTCAATAGTGTTAAAATGCCTGTAATCAACAGCAAAATATGTCTGAGTTTCTTCTTCATCGTTCACACTCCCCGTTTACCCGGCAGCATTTTTTAAACTTCCATAATAATCGGCAGAATCATCGGGCTTCGTTTGGTTTTGCCATAAATATAATCCGAAAGCACATCCCGCAGCTTGTTTTTCAGCGTGCCCCATTCCTTCAATTCCTGTGCGGAGCAGTGCTGCAACGTATCCAGCAAAATCTGACGAGCTTCTTCCATCAATTCTTCCGATTCCCGCACATAGACGAATCCTCTCGAAATAATGTCAGGGCCGGAAACAATCAGGTTTGCCGTCCGTTCAATGCCGATGACAACAATAATCAAGCCATCCTGTGCCAGATGTTTCCGGTCACGCAGGACGATTGACCCAACATCGCCAACGCCCAATCCATCGACCATGACTCTGCCAGATGGAACTTGTGTCACAATCTTCATGGAAACACCGTCGGTTTCGATGACATCGCCAATCGAACCGATAATGACATTGGATTCCGGCATACCCATGGAATAAGCAATCTGTGCATGCTTTACCAGATGTTTGTATTCGCCGTGCACCGGAATAAAGAACTTCGGTTTTGTCAGTGCATGAATCAGCTTCAATTCTTCTTGGCAGGCATGACCAGAAACGTGAACATCTTCATAAATCACTTCTGCTCCGGAACGCATCAGTTCATTGACTACACGGGTAACATGCTTTTCATTGCCCGGAATCGGGTTTGCAGAGATGATGATGAAATCATTCGGTGTGATAACCACTTTTTTATGGCTGTTCATTGCCATACGTGTCAGGGCGGACATCGGTTCGCCTTGGCTGCCCGTGGTAATCAGAACGACCCGTTCATCTGGGAAACGGTTCATTTCATCAATATCAATCAGCATACCCTTCGGGATTTTCAAATATCCCATCTCTAAAGCGATGTTGACAACATTCACCATACTTCTGCCGAATACGGCAACCTTTCGGTTGCTCCGCTGTGCATTGTCTACAATCTGCTGAATCCGGTGGATATTGGAGGAGAAAGTTGCAATGATAATCCGCTTGCCCGTTGCCTGCTTAAACAGCTTGTCGAACGATTCGCCCACTGTCCGTTCCGAACGAGTAAATCCGGAACGTTCTGCATTGGTGGAATCTGCCATCAATGCCAGTACGCCACGGCTGCCCAATTCGCCGAACCGTGCCAAATCAATAATATCGTCGTCCACTGGAGAATAGTCCACCTTAAAGTCCCCTGTGTGTACAATAATGCCTGCCGGCGTATGAATTGCCATGCCAACTGCACCCGGAATGGAGTGGTTCACCTTGATAAATTCCACACCCATACAGCCCATTTTGACGGTTCTTCTCGGCTGCACTTCACAGAGCTTTACAGAATTGGCAAGTCCATGTTCTTCCAACTTGCCTTTAACCAGTCCCAACGTCAGCTTTGTTCCATAGACCGGAACATTGATTTTCTTCAGGAGATACGCCAGACCGCCAATGTGGTCTTCGTGTCCGTGCGTCAGCACGATGCCACGCACCTTGTCCCGATTTGCTTCTACATAGGTGAAATCTGGGATGACGATATCAACGCCCGGCATATCACCGTCTGGAAATGCCAGACCGCAATCCAGAATGAACATATCGTTGCTGCATTCAAACACGGTCATATTCTTTCCGATTTCGTTCAAGCCGCCCAGCGGAATGATCCGAACCGGTGTCCGGCGAACTTCCTGCTTATGATTGGAGCGGCTCTGTGCAGCGGAAAACGCTGCTGCACGGGTCACTGTCTTGGCACGACCTCTTGCCTGCTTTGCTGGCTGTTCGCCACTGTTTTGCTTTGGCGTTCTCCGCCGATAATTTCGCTTCTTCGGCAGTGCTGCTGCCTTTCCTTCTTTTCCTTCTTTCGTAGCCAAATAAAAAACCTCTCTTTCTGCTCGCAAATGCGGCAGAAGGTATCTTGCACAAAGACGCACAATTTCCGTTCTGCTGTGTCATAGTCTGTGCAATTTCCATAACCGGATACATCCGATACAAATAAATCAAATCAAAAACAAGTCTTATCATGATGGCCGCTGCTCCTGCTTTCAGCAGCGGTGGTTCCCTGATGTTGTTCTGTTTATTTGCCGCATTTGCATTGTACGATTATAAATAAGTATGATATATGATCCTGCATCGAAAAAAATGCAGTCATTTCCAAACGAGTTTGTAAGATTGCTTCTTACCAGAAAACCAAAAAACGATTCCAACCAGTATCGTTTTTGGAAACGAACTATCACATGTAGTTTTATTATACGACAGGAACAGCAAATTGTCAAGGTTTTTTATTTTCACGCATTGGGCATCATTGAAAATTCCTTACAGAAATCGGAAAATTTCATGCAGAAACATAAACCGCTGCCTGTCTGCATAGATTGTAGTAACATCAACCCAGCATGGGATTTATCAGGAGGATCACCGCATGGAGTGGAAAATCAACCGGGAACGAATTCCCGTGACAGAACGCATTTTGGATGAAACACAGGAACAGGGCGTGGAACTGGATTATGTGCTGCCCGACTATGATCCGGAAATTTTCCGCATCATCCGCTGTGAAATGCAGCCTGCCATCTTAGAATATCAGTTGCAGGAAACCCGACTCAGCTATGAATTACAAGTGGATCTTCGGATTCTCTATTGTGGCTCTGACAGTCACCGTCTGCAATGTGTGACTCAGACCATGCACTATACCAAAACCTTAGACCTGCCGGAAAAGCCAGAAAATCCAGCAGTTCTGCTGCAAGCAAAGGCAGATTATGCGAATTGTCGGGCAGTCAGCCGCAGACGGCTGGATGTGCGGGGAGCGGTTTCTGTTCGGGTTCAAATTACAGGCGAACGGATGCAGGAAGTCATCTCCGATGTATTCGGCATGCAAGTACAGTGCCAGAAGCAGACGATTGCCTACGCCAGCCAGAAACAACGTGCTGTTAAAACCATTTCTCTATCTGAGGACATCGAGCGAAACGCTGCAAAAGCCCCCATTCAAAGTATTCTTCGCTGCACAGCACGGGCAGAACAGGGGGAACAGTCCATCATTGCCGGAAAATTTGTCGTACGGGGTGAAGTGCTTGTGTCGCTCCTCTATTGCAGCACATCCGAGGAACAAACCGAACCGGAATCCATGCAATTCACGCTGCCGTATAGCCAAATCATCGACATGGAGCAGATTGATGAAACCTTTACGGGTATGGCTGCGGTGCAGGTGATTCGCTGCGAATGCAAACCCGTTTCCAACAAGGGCAGCGATTCCGATAACTTGCACTGTGAGGCAGATTTACGGATTACCTGCACCGCCTGCAAACCAGCTACCATTTCGATTGTAACGGATGCCTATTCCACCGCATATTTGTGCGACTGTGTACGGACACCGCTACGAATTGACGGCACACCAGTTCTATTAAAAGAACAGTTTTCCTGCACAGCTGCGATTCCTGCCGGAGATACCCCCGTGGATTTTGTCAGTGACTTACAATGTCGAATCAAAAACGTCAGTGCAACGCCTGTTCCAGAACAAAACCGCATTCGAGTCAGTGGTATGCTCTGTTGCAGCGTTCTTGCAAAAGACCAAGAAGGCATGCCATTCCTGCTGGAGAAAGAAGAAGCGTTCGAGGAGTTGCTTGCAACCACCGTTCCACTGGAACAAGCAATGCTTTGTGCAGAGGCAGAACCGGCAGACAGTTCGTTCCATTTGGCAGCAGATGGAAGTCTTTCCATCAAAGCCACAATTTCCTTGCAAGGGATGCTCTATCCAGCAACACAACAAACCGGACTCTCTGAAATTACGGTCGATGAAAACCGCAAACGTACCCGAGATAGCGACTGTGCATTGCGGCTCTATTATGGTACAGTCGGCGAATCCGTCTGGGAGATTGCCAAACGCTGCAACACGAAAGTTTCTGCGATTGCCGCAGAAAATGACCTGTCCGGCGATACCCTAACCAAACCGGGAATGTTATTCATCCCTATTGTATCTTAAGGAGGCAACGCTATGGCAAAAGATATTTACGAGGACATCGCCAAACGTACTGGCGGTGATATTTATATCGGCGTTGTCGGGCCTGTCCGAACCGGAAAATCTACGCTGATTAAACAGCTCATGGAAAAGCTGGTCATTCCCAATATTCCAGAAGAATCCAAACGCCTGCGAGCAGTCGATGAACTGCCGCAATCTGCTGCCGGAAAAACCATTATGACCACAGAACCGAAATTTATTCCGGAAGAAGCGGCGGAAATCACCATTGGCGAACATACCCACTTCCGGATTCGGATGGTGGATTGTGTAGGTTACATCCTACCAAGTGCATTGGGATACATTGAAAATGATATGCCCCGCATGGTGAAAACACCGTGGTTTGAGGAAGAAGTTCCGTTCGGCATGGCGGCAGAAGTCGGCACGCAAAAAGTCATTACAGAACACGCAACCGTTGGGCTAGTCGTCACCACAGACGGCAGCATTACCAACCTGCCACGGGAGGAATATGCTGCCTGTGAAGAACGGGTCATTCAGGAACTGCAACAGCTGGAAAAGCCCTTTGTTGTGCTGGTCAATGCAATCGAACCCCACAGCCGACAGACCGAAGCCCTCTGCGAAAGCCTGCGAAAAAAATATCATGCAGCGGTTCTGCCAGTCTGCTGCCCCGAACTCGAAGAAGCAGACATTCAGGAAATTTTAACGCAACTGCTCTATGCATTCCCCATTCGAGAGGTTCAAATTCAAACGGCTGGCTGGATTACCGCTTTAGACCCGGAACACTGGCTGCGAAAATCCGTCTTTTCCAGCATTCGGGCTGCTGCTGAACCGCTGCGATATGTGCGAGATGTTCCGATGATGACGGAAACCCTTGCAGGAGCAGAACATATTCTCTCTGCTTCCGTGCAGCAAATCGACTTGGGAACAGGGCGTGCCGTTGTTTCCGTTGCCATGAATGGTTCTCTATTCTATCAGATTCTTGGCGAAACCACAGGCTTACAGATTGCATCGGAAAGCGATTTGTTCCCTGTTCTAACGGAACTCTGCAAAATCAAAAAATCCTATGACCGCATTGCCCCAGCCCTCGAAGCAGTAGAAGCGACTGGCTATGGCATCGTTATGCCACAGCTGGAAGAAATGTCGCTGGAAGAACCGGAAATCATCAAGCAGGGCGGAAAATATGGCGTACGGCTGCGAGCCTCTGCCCCTTCGATTCATATGATGAAAGCATCTATTCGTACGGCAGTCAGCCCGATTGTCGGAACAGAAAAACAGAGCGAAGAACTGGTCATGTACCTGTTGGAGGGATTCGAGGAAGACCCAACGAAAATTTGGTCTTCTAACATCTTTGGGAAATCCCTGCATGAACTGGTCAATGAAGGACTACACAGCAAGCTCAGCAAAATGCCGATGGAAGCACGGCTCAAGTTACAGGAAACCTTGGAACGGGTCATCAACGAAGGTTGCAGCGGACTCATTTGTTTTATTTTGTAACATTTTTCCTCTTTTGCATTCATAGATTCCACAAATCTATCTGTTATACTGAAGTTGGAACTTCCAATTCTAACAGAGGAGGCGTGTTTCTTTATGGATGCAAAAATCAATGAATTGGTGACAGCAATGATTACGCTGTACCACGATGACCCGAAACGAATCCATCATTTTATGAAAGTCTATGCGTTTGCCAGTGCCATTGCACAGAGCGAACAGGTCAATGCTCTGCTGCAAACACGAATTGAAGCAGCTGCACTGGTACATGACATTGGTATTCACGCTGCGGAGCGGAAATATCGTTCTGCTGCAGGGGCTTATCAAGAAAAAGAAGGTCCACCGCTTGCCCGTGCCATGCTGATGACCATTGGCTTTTCTGATTCTCTGATTGACCGGGTTTGTTTCTTGGTTGGACATCACCACACCTATACAGAAATTGACGGGATTGATTTTCAGATTTTGGTCGAGGCAGATTTTCTGGTCAATGCCAGAGAAGAAAAAATGACCAAAAAGGCAATCACCCACTTCCGGAACGTCTATTTTCAGACGGAAACCGGCAAGCAATACTTGGACGAAACCTACGGTTTGAACAGCCTGAGCGGTTGACACAGCAAGTATCCAATGTTCCATAAAACAAAAATGAGCAGTTCCCATTGCTGGAAATCTGCTCATTTTTTATGCACGTATCAAAAATTTTGGCTTCTAAGCCATTAAAGCTGGTCTGCGATGGTGTAAATCAGCTTTTCGGACTTTTCCCAGCCCAGGCACGGATCTGTAATGGACTTTCCGTAAACGCCTTCGCCAATCTTCTGTGCACCATCTTCAATATAGCTTTCAATCATGAAGCCCTTGAACAGCTTCCGGATGTCATCGCTGTGACGGCAACTATGCAGCACTTCGTTGCAAATCCGAATCTGTTCCAGATACTTCTTGCCGGAATTTGCATGGTTTGCATCGACAATGACAGCCGGATCTGCAAGTTTCTTCTGGTCATACAGTTCGCACAAATGCATCAGGTCTTCGTAGTGATAGTTTGGCATGGAGTGACCCTGACTATCTACATAGCCTCTCAGAATTGCATGGGACAGCGGATTGCCTGCAGTCTGCACTTCCCAACCACGATACAGGAAGGTATGGCTCGCATGAGCTGCAATCAGAGAATTCATCATAACGGACAAGTCACCGCTAGTCGGGTTCTTCATACCAACCGGAATATCCAGACCACTTGCAGTCAATCTATGCTGCTGGTCTTCTACAGAACGAGCACCAACGGCAACATAGGACAACAGGTCAGACAGATACCGATGATTTTCCGGATACAGCATTTCGTCTGCACAAGTCAAGCCAGTCATTTCTACTGCCTTGGTGTGCATCTGCCGAATGGCAATGACACCCTGCAACATATCTTCTTTCTTTTCCGGGTCTGGCTGATGTACCATGCCCTTATAGCCTTCTCCGGTGGTTCTCGGCTTGTTGGTGTAAATTCTCGGAATCAGAATCAGCTTGTCCTTGACCTGTTCCTGAACCTTTGCCAGACGGCAAACATAATCCAGAACAGCATCTTCCCGGTCAGCAGAACAAGGACCAATAATTAACAACTTCTTATCTGATTCGCCAGTAAACACTTTCTGAATTTCTGCATCTCTAGCGGCTTTTACAGCAACCAATTCATCAGAAAGAGAAAATTGCTTCTTCAATTCCTGCGGAATCGGCAGCTTCCGAATAAAATTCATGTTCATATTGAAAAACTCCTTTTTTGACATCGTTTCTCTCTCATTATAACCCATTTTTCGTACAATTGCAAGTATTTTTTACATCCGCACGAAATCTGTTGTTTTTTGCGAGGTTTTTGGAAAGAAACTTGCAATTTTTTTCTAAAAATGCTATAATGGAATCTATCCCACATAAGAATCACTTTGAAACAGAAAGGAACAAACCACAATGCCAAACTTTATTTTAATTGGTATGCCAGCCTCTGGTAAAAGCACACTGGGAAAAATGGCTGCTGCTGCGTTACAGTATAATTTTGTTGATACCGATGATACCATTATGGATACCTATCATGCAGATTTAATGCACCTCATTGACCAATTCGGAATTGATGGCTTTATTGAACTGGAAAGCAAAATTTTACAGCAAGTGCAGGTGGAAAACACCATCATTGCAACTGGCGGCAGTGCAATTTATAGCGATACAGCCATGCAACACCTGAAACAAATTGGAACTGTCATCTATTTAAAACGGGAATTGTCTGAAATTGCTGCACAGGTCGGCAATCTGACTACCAGAGGAGTGGTCTGCCGCAATGCCAACAACTTGGCGGAACTCTATGCAGAACGCTGCCCACTCTATGAAAAATATGCAGATGTTGTGGTTTCCCTCGATGGAAAGAGTGTTGAACAGGCAGCAGCAGAAATTGTAGCTGCGGCGAAAAATACGCTCAACGCTTAATTTTTCAGAATGCTACAAAAACAAAAGCAGCAGGTCATCGGAATATCCGACAGCCTGCTGTTGTTGTTTTTATGAGAAAAATAAACCGCCTTGCCGTCATGCGGCACATAAAACCAAGCTAAAATAGCAAGGTGGGTATCCGCCTGTATCCTTCACGCTCCCTTCGTCCGCAAAGCGGGAGGTCTGCAATCCAAATCCAGAGCTAAATTCCCTTTAAAAAAGTGTTGGATTATAAAAACCGCATTGACACGCAACGTGCATCATGCAACAAGGCAGTTATATTTTTCTTAGCTATAGTATAACACACTTTTCAGAAAAAATCAAATCTTTTTTCCGAAAATTTATGAGGAATTTTGTTGACTGAAAAATTCTTGCGATTATTCAAAAATTTCGTCGTCATCCTCATCTTCTTCGTCGTCCTCATCGCCGTAAATTTCATTCAGGCGTTCCAAGAACTTGTTTCCGATGGTTTCATATTCTGCATCTTCTTCGATGGAAACCAGCATTTCTTCCCCATTGACTTCTTCGGTCTTTAAGATGACAAATTCTCCGTCATCCTGTGCCAAAGCATCTTCATCATCGCCATAATAAGGAACTAATGCATAATAGGTGTTGTCCTCGTATTCCAGAACATCCAGCAATTCAAAAACCTGCTCGTTTCCGTCCTCATCTTCAAGGGTAAACAAATCCGGTGTAAATTCGTTTCTTTCTTCCGACATGTCGTCCTCCTGTCTGCTCCTGAGAGCGGCTGTATTCTGCAACGCTCTTGCATTGCTGTAAGACTATTATACAATATGTGCAGAAAAAAAGCAAGTGGTTTCTGCAAATTTGTGATTTTTTTTTACATCTGAACAAAAATCCGATTTTTGTTCACCGAATCTGCATCTCTGTATAATGGGATTGCCGTTCAGAAAACCCAACTTTTTGATAAACTGGATAGCCGGCTTTTGTGGCAGAGAGATTCACATAATCCAACCCGTTGGCTCTCGCATAATCAACCAGTCGTTGCATATTGTGCTGTGCAATGCCTTGTCGGCGATAGGCAGGCAGCGTATACACGCTGAGGACTTCTCCCATCTTTCCATGAATCATTTTTGGATGACAAGGCTTTTGCAGAATCATCAGCAACGCCACGGAAACAACCGTTTCCCCATCCTTTGCCAGAAATGCAATGCAGTCCCGATTTAAATGCTCTGAAAAGTAATCCGGCAGTGTCTTTCGCATCACTGCTTCATCCTCTGGGGATAGTTTCCCAAAGTCTTCTAAAATATATGCTGTTCGCATGTCGATTAGTGCTGGAATATCTGCAATTGTTCCAAATGTGTATTTCACTGATTCTGCCTCCTTTGCAGCTGACCGTTATTTGTCTGCCGATTTTTCTGCTGTGTATGCTGCAATTTCTTTGATAAACGCCTTCCCGTATTTCTGCGATTTGATAATCCCAACGCCGGAAACCTGCCGAAACGCTGCCAAACTGCTGGGCTTTTTTCGGCACATATCTCGTAGGGCTGCATTGGAAAAGACAATATACGCTGGCATGTGTTCTTTCTCTGCCAGCTTTGCCCGCAGGGCAGATAGTCGCTGAAACAGTGCCTCTTCCACGTCTTCTTCCACGGTTGGCTTTGGTTTCGGAACAAAAACTGCTTTTCGTTCTTCTTTTCTCCGCCGCCAGAGCACCTGTTGATTTCCTCGAATCACCTCGGCTGCTGCTGGTGTGAGTTGCAGCATCTGAAAGTCCCGATATGTTTGCAGTTCCAAAATATGCAAATCTAGCAGAGCATCAATCATCTGTACGACTTGACGGGCAGTGCATTCTTTCAGAATGCCATAGGTGGAAAGCTGATTCAACCGCATTTCTGAAATCGCAGCCCTTTTACTGCCCGTCAGAACATCTGCTGCCAGCGTTCGGCTCAAATGATAATGATGCTGCAACCCTCGATAGACACAGGAAATGATTTTCTTCGCCTCTAGGGTAATATCTGTTGTTTCAAATGTGCCCTGACAGTTGGAACAGTGTCCGCAACACTGCGGTGCTCGCTCGCCAAAATACCGCAACAAATATCCTCGCAGGCAATTCGTTGTTGTGGCATAGCCTGCCATGATTCGCAGCCGTTCTTTGCTGCGAGTCAGCCACTGTTCTTTCTGCTGAGCATCTTGTATTTCAGAAATTTCCCGTGCCTGCTCCAATAGAAATAAATGCGTTTGAACATCTCGCCCACTGTATAATAAAATACAGTCTGCTGGTTCACCATCTCGTCCGGCACGCCCTGCCTCCTGATAATAACTCTCTAAATCTTTCGGCATATTGTAATGCACGACAAAAGACACATTGGACTTATCAATTCCCATGCCAAAGGCATTGGTTGCAATCATAATGGGCTTTGTATCAAACAGAAATGCTTCCTGATTGGCTGCCCGTTCTGCCTGTGAGAGTCCGGCATGATATCGGGTTGCCGGAAATCCCTGCTCACAAAGTCGGTCGCAAAGTTCTTCCACGGTTTTTCGTGCTAAGCAATAGACAATGCCACTCTTTCCCCGACGTTCCTGTAACAATTCCAGAAGTTCCTGTTCTTTGTTGCGAGGGGTTCGGACAGCAAAATACAAGTTTTTCCGGTCAAAACCTGTTGTAATCTGAAACGGATCTTGCAGCTGCAATAGACGACAGATGTCCTTGCAGACCTGCTCGGTTGCCGTTGCAGTAAAGGCACTGACAATCGGACGCTTTGGCAGCTTGTTCAAAAATTCTGCAATGCCAAGATAACTTTGCCGGAAATCCTGCCCCCATTGAGAAACGCAGTGTGCTTCATCCACCGTAACCATCGAAATTTCTGCCTGCTCTGCAAACGATAAAAAACCTTCTGTTTGCAGCCGTTCCGGTGCAACATATAAAATACGATAGATGCCCTGTCGAGCTTGCAACATGGTCACTTGATATTCTCCAGCATCCATGCTGCTATTGAGATAGGCAGCTGAGATACCGATTTCCAGCAAACTATCCACTTGGTCTTTCATCAGCGAAATCAGCGGTGAAATGACAATTGTCAAACCAGAAAGCAACATGGCAGAAAGCTGGTAGCAGACCGATTTTCCTGCTCCCGTCGGCATAATGCCCAAAACATCCCGCCCCTGCAAAATCGCATCCACAACTTCTTCCTGTCCATCCCGAAAGGTGGCGTGTCCAAAATACTGTTGGAGTGCTTCGTGTTTGTCCATTTACGACTTCTTTGCAAGCTTCCGCAGTTCGTCCGGTGTAAAGGTATACTGCTTGTGGCAGAAATGACAGGTCACTGTAATATCTTCGCCGTCTGCTGCCATCTGTTCCAGTTCCTGCTTCCCGAGGCTGACCAATACCCGTTCTGTCCGCTCCTGACTGCAATCACAGTGATAGGAAACCGTTGCTTCATCCAGAAGATTTGGCTCTAATCCATCCAGCAACCGCAATGCAATTTGGTCAGGTGTCATGCCGTCTGTCAACAGCTTTGTAACGTGTGGCAAGCCCTGAATATTCTTCTCCAGCTGGTCAATACAAGCATCGCTTGCAAACGGCAGCACCTGAATCAGATAACCGCCAGCCGCTTTGACGTGCAAGTCTAGATTTACTAAAACACCCAGTCCGCAGACGGTTGGAGTCTGTTCACTGGTTGCAAAATAGCTTGCAATATCTTCTGCAATTTCGCCGGATACCAGCGGGCACATTCCCACATAGGGTTCTTTCAAGCCCAAATCCTTCACAACAGACAGCATTCCATCTGTTCCGACTGCTCCGCCAACATCCAGTTTTCCATGTGCGTTCAGCGGAATTTCTACAATTGGATGTTCTACATCACATTTTACATTGCCGTGGCTGTCTGCAACAGCAACCAACTGCCCTGCTGGACCTTTTCCGTCTACCCGAAGGGTAACCGTATCTTTTTCACCCTTCAATCCATAGCCCATCATGCTAGCTGCGATTGCTAACCGCCCCAATGCTGCGGTTACAACCGCAGAGGTTTCATGAATCCGTTCGATTTCTGCAACCATATCCGTTGCATCCAGTGCATAAGATACAACCGATGCATCTTTTGAAATTGCTCGCTTTAAAATTGCCATATTGTACGCTCCTCTTTACTTTGTTTTTCTCACTGCAAATACCATCCGCTGACTGTCTTCCCGTAAGGGTTCTTCCGTATCTGCATGGTAGCAGCCCAGCACTTCCCAGCCAATCTGCTGTAACGCTGCGGTTACCTGTTCCGGTGGATATGCCCGTTCGGTCATGCATTCCTCTGAGCGGACATAAGTATCATCTTCCTGCCGAGCAAAAAAATGCAGCTGAATGGTCACTTGATTGTCCGGCTCTTCATACTGATTTTCCCACACACAATAGACATCATCTGTATCATACAGATAAATCTGATTTCCCAGCACTTCCCGATGCTTATATGGCGTATTCATATCAAACAGAAAAATACCGCCGGGTTCTGTCACATCGAAAACCTGCTGAAAAACGGTTTTGACATCAGAAAACGAATCCAAATGATTCAAGCTATCCAATGCACAGACCGTAACATCCACTGTTCCGTACAAGTCCAGTTCTCGCATATCCTGACAAATATACTGAATCGGCAGGTTGTGTTCGAGCTTCTTCTGCATTGCCTGATTCAGCATTCCATAGGAATAGTCAACACCCAATACATCATAGCCCAGTTTTGCAAATTCTTCCGAAAGACTGCCCGTTCCGCAAGCCAAATCCAACAGTACAACGCCCTCCGATTGGCGGTATTTCTGAATCAGCCTGTGAAAATAGGCTGCTCGCTGCGGATATTCCACATTTTCTGTCAGCTGGTCGTAATAAAACGAAAATGCCTCGTATCCTGTTTCCATTCAAACGCCTCTTTTCTCTGAAAAAAGGGCGTGTCATTGCTGCCACGCCCCTTTTGTTGTTTCTGTATCTTCTCTGCCACTGGTTAGGAAACTTCTGCACCAAACGGCATCAAAGCAAGTTTTGCCATTTTAAAACACTGTAACCCGAACGGAATGCCAATGATGGTACAGCACAATCCAATTCCATTTACTGCCGCAGCAACTGCCAACGGAATCCCACTGACCAAAATCCAAATCAGATTTAGGAGCAGGGAAACCGTTCCGCCACCATAACGCACCTCTTTCCCAAAGGGGAAGAATGCCAGCGAAGCAAATTTAAAGCACTGTAATCCGATCGGGATTCCAACAATGGTAATGCACCATAAAAGCCCTGCCAGCAGCCACGAAAGCCCCTGCCAAAGTCCGCAGCACAAAAACCAAAGGAGATTTCCCAGACAACTCATCGCACCCATCCATTCTGACTGTGTTTTTTTATTGCTTATTTCTGATTTTTCTTTGCAGCCCGTGCCGGATTTCTTCTCTGTGTGCCAAAGCTACCATCTCCAGCACCTGCATTCGGTGCATCCGGCTTAGAAACCTGTTCCCGTTCCGGAGCCTGATTCTGTCGCAGCTGCATGGTCAATAGCATCCGAATGGTGTCTTCCTTAATGGAAGCAACCATTGCATCGAACATTTCAAAGCCCTCATACCGATATTCAACAACTGGGTTCTGCTGTCCATATGCACGCAGACCGATACCCTTCTTGAGCTCGTCCATATCGTCAATGTGTGCCATCCACTTGGTATCAACGACCTTCAGCATAACAACCCGTTCCAGTTCCCGAATGACATCTGAACCATACTGTTCTTCCCGTGCTGCATAAAGGCTCTTTGCCTTTTCTGTCAGGGTTTCAATCAGTGTATTTACGGTCAGCTTTTCGAGTTCTTCTCCCTCATATTCGAGGTCATGTTCTTCTGTAATCCAGCCTAAGAAGTGATCCTTCAGACCAACCAGATTCCATTGTGTCCGGTCAACGACTTCTTCATTGATATACTGCTTTACAGTATCGTTGATGAGTTCTTCCATCATCTTCAAGATGCTGTCGTGGAGGTCTTCGCCATCCAGTACCTGCTGCCGTTCCTTATAGATGATTTCTCTCTGCGTATTCATAACGTCATCATAGTTGAGGACATTCTTACGAATACTGAAGTTTCTGCCTTCTACCTTCTTCTGAGAAGATTCGATAATCTTGGACAGGGACTTGCTTTCAATCGGTGTATTTTCATCGACATTGAGTGTCCGCATCAGGTTTTCCAGACGGTCACCAGCAAATACACGCATCAGGTCATCTTCGACAGACAGGAAGAACCGGCTTTCACCTTCGTCACCCTGACGACCAGAACGACCACGCAGCTGGTTATCAATTCTTCTGGATTCATGCCGTTCTGTACCCAAAATATACAGACCGCCTGCTTCCTTGACCGCCACTGCCTTTTCCTTGACTTCTGCACTGTATTTGCGATACAGTTCCTGATATTCTTCTCTGGCTGCCAATACTTCTTCGTTGTCAGTATCAGCGTAACCGATGGCTTCTGTGATGATTTCTTCCGGATATGCTTTCTTCCGCATTTCTGCTCTTGCCAAAAATTCTGCATTACCGCCCAGCATAATATCCGTACCACGACCAGCCATGTTGGTTGCAATGGTAACTGCACCCAGCTTACCAGCCTGTGCAACAATTTCTGCTTCCTTTGCGTGATACTTCGCATTCAAAACTTCGTGCTTGATGCCCTTTTTCTTCAGCATTGCAGAGAGCAATTCGGATTTTTCAATGGAAATCGTACCAACCAGTACCGGCTGTCCTTTTTCGTGACATTCCATAATCTGTTCAATGATGGCACGATACTTTGCAGCTTCTGTCCGGTAAACCAAATCGTTCCGGTCAATTCGCTTGATCGGTCGGTTGGTCGGGATTGCAATTACATCCAACTTGTAAATTTCCCGGAATTCATCTTCTTCCGTCATGGCAGTACCAGTCATACCGGAGAGCTTGTTATACAGACGGAAATAATTCTGGAATGTAATGGTTGCCAGTGTCTTGGATTCTCTTGCAACCTTTACGCCTTCCTTCGCTTCAATTGCCTGATGCAGACCATCATTAAACCGTCTGCCCAGCATCTTACGACCAGTAAATTCATCAATGATGACAACTTCGCCATCTTCTACGATATAGTCAATATCCTTCCGCATAACACCATTGGCTTTCAATGCCTGATTGATGTGGTGCAGCAAGGTCAAGTTTTCCGGTGCCATCAGGTTATCAATTGCAAAATAATCTTCTGCTTTCTTGACACCACGACGGGTAATGGTTGCAGTCTTTGCCTTTTCATCAATGATGTAATCGGCATTTTCATTGGTATCTTCCTGATCCTGCTTGCTGTCCATTTCGACAACCATGGTCGGGGTCAAGGTCTTTGCAAACTTGTCCACAACGCCATACAGAGAAGTGGACTTGTCCCCACGACCAGAAATAATCAACGGGGTTCTTGCTTCATCAATCAAGATGGAGTCCACTTCGTCGACGATGGCAAAGTTATGTTCCCGCTGTACCTTGTCTTTCTTATAGATAACCATGTTATCTCTCAGATAGTCAAAGCCCAGTTCGTTGTTAGTACCATAAGTAACATCACAGGCATATGCTGCACGCCGCTGGTCGTTGGTCAGACCATGCAGGATACAGCCAACCGTCAAGCCCAAGAACCGGAGCACCTTACCCATTTCATCGGACTGTGTTTTTGCCAAGTAATCGTTTACGGTGACAACATGAACGCCCTTGCCCGGCAGTGCATTCAGATAGGATGCAACGCAGGCTACCAAAGTTTTACCTTCACCGGTCTTCATTTCTGCAATTCGTCCCTGATGCAGAACAATTGCACCAATAATCTGTACCGGGAACGGTTTCTTGCCCAGTACACGATACGCTGCTTCCCGAACGGTTGCCAGTGCTTCTGCCATCATGGAATCCAGTGCTTCGCCGCTTTCCAGCCGGTCACGGAATTCCTGTGTCTTTCCCTTTAATTCTGCATCCGATAAAGCTGTATATTCTTCGTCCAGTGCCAGAACTTTTTGCTTAATCGGTTCAATACGTGCAAGCTCTCTCGTACTGTAAGAGCCAAACAATTTACTAAATATTCCCATCGGATTACCGCCTTTTCCTGTAAATATACAAGTACCAGTATAGCACACCGCCTTGTATTTGTCAATTCTTTTTTCAAAAAATCGTATAAAATCCATGTGAAAAATGGTTGTTCTTTTGTTTGAACAGCCGGATTTTCACGCTGTCTAGAGATATTATGCCTCTCTGGCCGGACAAAAATCTGCCATTGGACAGTTTCCACAGAGTGGCTTTCTTGCCCGACAGATATCTCGCCCAAACTGCACGATTCGATGGCAAAAGTCCGAAGAGCGTTCCGGCGGAATCAGTGGACGCAAGTCCCGTTCCACTTTTGCCGGTTCTTTATTCGTGGTCAACCCCAGCCGTCCGGTGATACGAATAAAATGCGTATCCGTGACAATTGCCGGCTGCCCGTAGACATCGCCTAAAATCAAATTTGCCGTTTTCCGTCCAACGCCTGGCAACGTCAGCAGTTCTTCCATCGTATCCGGAATTTTGCCGTCATAGACTGTCAGCAGCCGAATTGCCATTTCTTTGATGCTCTTCGCTTTCATGTGATAGAACCCGCAGGGTTTCACTGCCTGCTCCAGTTCTTCCAAATTGGCAGCTGCAAACGATTCCAGCGTTGGATACTGCTGGAACAGCGTTTTCGTGACAATATTGACCCGTGCATCGGTACACTGTGCGGAAAGCCGCACCGCAATCAATAATTCATATGGCTCTTTGTACTGCAATGCACAGACCGATTCCGGATAATATTCTTCCAGTATCGTACAGGCTCGCAGTGCCGTTTCTTGTTTGGTCATAAAAAGCCCCCCTCCTTTCTGTTGATTATACCACACTTTCTGAGCTTTTTCTAGTCTTACCAAAAAATTTTTACAGATGAAAACAGCCGTCCTCTATGGAAAGAGAACGACTGTTTTTCGGTTTGTTTGAGATGTATGTTTAGAGGTTGCTGTAATGCATCAAATATTCATCCACTGCACGAGCGGCTTCTCTGCCCTCTCGAATTGCCCAGACAACCAAAGACTGTCCTCTGTGCATATCGCCAGCCGTGAATACATTCTCTACATTGGTCTGATAGGAATCCGGTGTTTCGGTTGCCACGTTGGTTCTGGCATTCAGATTGACACCGAATGCATCTGCAACATAGGACTGTGCCCCTAAGAATCCGGCTGCAATCAAAACCAAATCGGCTTCCAGAATCTGTTCGCTGCCCGGAATTTCTTCCATCCGCATCCGTCCGGTCTTTTCATCCCGTACCGATTGCAGCTTAATCGTTTCAACGGCTTTCAGATGTCCTTCCTCATTTGGAATGAATCGTTTTACCGTTGTCTGATAAATTCTCGGGTCGTGTCCGAATACGGCAATGGCTTCTTCCTGACCGTAATCGGTCTTGCAGATTCTCGGCCACTCCGGCCAAGGGTTGTTCTCTGCACGCTGATCCGGCAGCTTCGGCATCATTTCCAACTGAATGACGGATTTGCAGCCGTGCCGAATTGCCGTTCCCACGCAGTCGTTTCCGGTATCACCGCCGCCGATGACGATGACATTCTTATACTTTGCACTGATATAATAACCATCAGACAAGTTGGAGTTAATCAAACTCTTTGTGGTTGCCTTCAAAAATTCTACTGCATAATAAATGCCCTTAGATTCTCTGCCCGGTGCATTGATGTTTCTTGGATTGGAAGAACCGCAAGCCAATACCACTGCATCATACTGTTTCTGAAGTTCTTCCGCAGAAATATCCTTACCGACATCCACACCCGTCCGGAATACAACACCCTCCTGCTCCATCAGAGCAATCCGGCGGTCAATGACGGTCTTTTCCAGCTTCATATTTGGAATACCATACATCAGCAGACCACCGACACGGTCTTCCCGTTCATAGACGGTTACGGAGTGTCCTCTCCGGTTCAGCTGCAAAGCGGCTGCCAAACCGGAAGGGCCAGAACCAATGACGGCTACTTTCTTTCCCGTCCGCACCTTTGGGATTCTCGGCTTCATGAATCCGCTTTCATAAGCCGATTCAATGATGGCATATTCGTTTTCTTTCACGGTAACAGGGTCGCCGTACAATCCGCAGGTGCAAGCCTTTTCACAAAGTGCCGGACATACTCTGGAGGTAAACTCCGGAAAGCAGTTGGTCAACAGCAGCCGTCTGGCTGCATCTTCCATTCTGCCCTTATAAACCAGTTCGTTCCACTCCGGACAGAGGTTGTTCAGCGGACAGCCGGACACCATGCCCATGATTGGCTTTCCGTTCTGACAGAATGGAACACCGCAATCCATACAGCGTGCACCCTGTTTCTGCCGTTCTTCCGGATTCAGTGGTGTATGAAATTCCCGATAGGTCTTTATGCGTTCGAGCGGCTCCTGCCCCGGATTCTCCACCCGTTCATATTCCAGAAATCCCGTTGCTTTTCCCATGATACGCCCCTCCTGCTCACTTTGTATTGACATAGAATGCTTCGATTTTTGCTTCTTCCTGCGGCAATCCCTGATCCATAAACTGCCGGATGGAGCGGAGCATCTTTGCATAATCGTGCGGTACAATCTTCTTAAACTTCGGCAAATAAGCATCAAACTGATCCAGAATTTCCTGTCCTCTGACGGAATGTGTTCTTGCAACGTGTTCTGTAATCAGTTCTTTCAGCTGTGCAACATCTTCCGGATGTGTCACCTTGCTGAATCCAACCAGTGCTTTATTCAGCTTGGTGTACAAGTCGCTTTCTTCGTCCAGTACATAGGCAATACCGCCACTCATACCGGCTGCAAAGTTCTTGCTGGTCTTGCCGAGGATGACTGCACAACCACCGGTCATATATTCACAACCATGGTCGCCCACGCCTTCTACGACAACCGTTGCACCGGAGTTCCGGACGCAGAACCGTTCACCAGCAACACCAGCAATAAACGCCTTACCGCTGGTTGCACCGAACAGAGCAACATTACCAATAATAATATTTTCATCTGCCTGGAATTTCGCATCCTTTGGCGGATAGACAACCAATGTACCGCCGGAAAGTCCCTTTCCGAAGTAGTCGTTGCTGTCGCCCTCCAGCTCAAGCGTCAAGCCCTTTGGAATGAATGCACCGAAACTCTGTCCGCCAGAGCCTTTGCACTGCAATGTGAAGGTGTCTTCTTCCAGTGTGTTGTAATACTTCCGTGTGATTTCTGCCCCGAACAATGTGCCCAGTGTCCGGTTCAGGTTGCTGACATTCAGCTTCAAGGTCTTTTTCTTCTTCTTTGCCAGTGCTTCTTGCATTGCTGGAATGATGGTCGTTTCATCAATTGTTTCTGCCAGCTTGAAATCAAATGCATCCTTCGGATGGAAGTGCTGCGGAACATTCTTGCCAACATACGGGTTGGTCAGGATGTTCGACATATCAATCTTGCTTTCCTTTGAGCCAGCCGGGAAACTTCTCTGTACCAACAAATCAGAACGTCCAATCAGTTCATCCATGGTACGGATACCTAGCTTCGCCATGTATTCCCGCATTTCCTGTGCAATGAATCGCATAAAGTTGATGATGTATTCCGGCTTACCCTTGAACCGTTTCCGCAATTCCGGATTCTGCGTTGCAACGCCTGCCGGACAGGTATCCAAGTTGCAGACACGCATCATGACGCAACCCATTGTTACCAGCGGAGCAGTTGCAAAACCGTATTCTTCTGCACCCAGCATTGCTGCAATGATGACATCTCGTCCTGTCATCATCTTACCATCGGTTTCAATGACAACCTTAGAACGCAGACCGTTCATAATCAAGGTTTGGTGGGTTTCTGCCAAGCCCAGTTCCCACGGCAATCCGGCATTGTGGATGGAGCTGCTCGGTGCTGCACCCGTACCGCCGTCATAACCGGAAATCAGAATAACGCCTGCACCAGCCTTTGCAACGCCGGCTGCAATCGTTCCAACGCCAGCTTCTGAAACCAGCTTTACGGAAATTCTTGCACGCTTGTTGGCATTCTTCAGGTCGTAAATCAGCTGTGCCAAGTCTTCAATGGAATAAATATCGTGGTGCGGTGGCGGAGAAATCAGTGCCACACCCGGTGTAGAATGTCTGGTCTTTGCAATCCACGGATAAACTTTCTTTGCTGGCAGGTGTCCGCCTTCGCCTGGCTTTGCACCCTGTGCCATCTTAATTTGAATTTCCTTTGCGGAAGTCAAGTATTTAGAAGTGACACCGAACCGTCCAGAGGCAACCTGCTTGATGGCAGAACATTTATCAACGGCACTACCAGAAGTGACGATTCGTTCCAAATCTTCGCCGCCTTCCCCGCTGTTGGACTTGCCGCCGATGCGGTTCATTGCCATTGCCATGCATTCGTGTGCTTCCTGCGAAATCGAACCATAGGACATTGCACCCGTCTTGAACCGCCGCATAATGCTTTCGACGCTCTCGACTTCTTCCAGCGGAATGCCGCCGTCTTCTGCAAACCGGAAGTCCAGTGTGCTCCGCAATGTTACATGCTTGTGCTCTTCATTTAGACAGGCTGTATATTGTTTAAACAGGTTGTAATCATCTCTCCATGTTGCCTGCTGCAACAGGTGAATCGTTTCCGGATTATAGAGATGTTCTTCCTGATTGCTTCTTGCTTTGTGTGTACCAATGCTGCGAACTTCTTCTTCGGTCATCAAACCGTTCGGGTCAAAAGCTGCATCATGCAGAGCCAATGAACGGTTGCTGATGTCCTGCAAGTCGATACCGCCAACTCGGCTGACGGTATCGGGGAAGAACTGTTCACAAACAGACTTTGCAATGCCGAGGGCTTCAAAAATCTTAGAGCCCTGATAAGACTGAATGGTGGAAATGCCCATCTTCGAGGCAATCTTTACGATACCGCTGACAACTGCCTGAATGTATGCCTTGCTTGCCTGCGAATAATCCTTATCCAGTTCGCCAGTGTTGGTCATTTCATACAGGGTATCCAGTGCCAAATACGGATTGACTGCACTTGCACCAAAACCGAGCAAAGTTGCAAAGTGATGGACTTCGGTCGGTTCTGCGGTTTCTACAATCAGGGAAACAGCGGTATTCTTTCTGGTGCGTACCAAATAGGTTTCCAGTGCTGCAACTGCCAGCAAGGACGGAATTGCAATGTGTTCCTGGTCAACACCACGGTCTGTCAGAATCAAAATCGCTGCTCCGGCATCGTGTGCAGCATCTGCCTGTGCATACAGATTGGAAATGGCATCTGCCAGTGAAGTATCCTTGGTATACAGCATGGAAATGTCAGCTGTCTGCAAGCCTTCAATATGAGAATCCCGAATTTTCATCAAATCCAGACTGGTCAAAATCGGATTTTCTACTTTCAGCACTCGGCAGTTTGCCTCTTCTTCTTTCAGGAGGTTGCCAGCTGCACCTAAATAAACGGTCGTATCTGTGATGACGGATTCCCGAATAGAGTCAATCGGCGGATTGGTAACCTGTGCGAACAGCTGCTTGAAATAGTCGAACAGCGGCGGATTCTGCTTGGAAAGCGGCGGAATCGGCACATCAACACCCATGGCTGCGGTCGGTTCGCCACCGTTCAGAGCCATTGGAATCATCATGCTGTACATGGTTTCATAGGTATAGCCAAATGCACGCTGCAACCGCTTTAGTTCCATACCGTGATACCGGAACGGACGCTTGTTCGGAATTTTCAGGTCTGCCAGCGGATACAGGTTATGGTCTAACCATTCGCCGTATGGCTGCCGCTTTGCGTAATCATTTTTCAGGGTTTCGTCCTCAATCAATTCACCCTTTACGGTATCTACCAACAGCATTTTGCCTGGGTGCAACCGTTCTTTTTTGACGATGACATCAGACGGAATTTCCAATGCACCAACTTCCGAGGAGAGAACCAGATACCGGTTACCCTTGCCGTCGTCAGTCAGATAATACCGAGATGGACGCAGACCGTTTCTGTCCAGCACTGCCCCCATGATGTCGCCATCTGTGAAAATAATGGATGCAGGACCATCCCACGGTTCCATCATCGTTGCATAATACTGATAGAATGCTTTCTTTTCCCGGCTCATGGTTGGAATGTGCTGCCATGGTTCCGGAATGGTTGCCATGACTGCCAGCGGCAAATCCATGCCGGACATCATCATAAATTCCAGTGTGTTGTCCAGCCGTGCAGAGTCCGAACCTCTGACATCCAGCATCGGGACAATATCTTTCATCCGGTCACCGAGAACATCGCTTTTCAGGATGTTTTCCCGGCTCAACATCTTATCCACGTTTCCGGTGATGGTATTGATTTCGCCGTTGTGTACCATCATCCGGTTCGGATGCGAACGCTGCCAGCTTGGATTGGTGTTGGTACTGAATCGAGAGTGCACGATACCAATTGCAGAATGATAATCCGGACTGTTCAAATCCTCGTAGAACAACCGCAGCTGCTTGACTAAGAACATACCTTTATAGACAATCGTTCTGCTGGAGCAGGAAACGACATAAGTTTCTGTTTCCCGCTTTTCAAATACCATTCTTGCAACATACAGCTTCCGGTCAAATGCAATGCCCTTTTCGCAATCCTTCGGCTTCTTGATGAATGCCTGCATGATGTGCGGCATACTTTCCAGTGCCTTAGAACCCAGAACAGACGGATTTACCGGAACTTCTCTCCAGCCGAGGAATTCGAGGTTTTCTTCTTTCAGAACCTGTTCAAAGGTTTTCATTGCCTTTTCGTACTTTGCCTTGGTCTGTGGAAAGAAGAACATACCAATGCCATATTCCCGCTTGTCGCCGATTGGAATATTCAATTCCTTTGCAACCTTGGAAAAATACGTGTGCGAGATTTGCAGCAAGATGCCGACACCGTCACCGGTTTTTCCCTCTGCATCTTTTCCGGCTCTGTGTTCGAGGGTTTCCACGATTTTCAGGGCGTTATCTACAACGCTGCGGTCTGTTTCGCCCTTCATATTTACAACCGCACCAATTCCACAGTTTTCATGTTCAAACCGTGGGTCATAGAGTCCCTGTGCCGGAAATGGTGCTTGTTCTCTATAGTTATCCATAAGCCTTTGCTCCTTGTCGTTTTTTGAACCGTAACAGCCGAAAAAACAGAAAACGCCCGTAAAGACTTTTCACTTCTGAAAAATCCTTACGAGCATCATTGCTCTATCTTCTATTTCTTGGCTGTTCAAATGAACTGTTCTTATTATAGCGAATCCGGCTTGATTTGTCAATAGCAAAACCGGTGTTTTTTCTAAGAAAAATAAGTTTTTTCGTTTTTTTCTTTCTTTTTCCTGTTTCGTCCTTGCAAACAAACGAATTTCAAAGAAATCAGAAAAGAAATCGGTGTTTTTCCATGTTTCTTCTTAAAAAAACAAAGTTTCAGATTCTGTCCGCAAGAAAAAAGCAGCTGTTTTTTCAGTTTGTACAGTCATTTGCTGCATTCACTCAGCGATTCCGAACCGTTTCCGGATATAAATCGTGATGTGTCAGGCGTTCCCACGCTACCTGCTCCCACTTTGTGCCCGGCATACCATAGTTGCAATATGGGTCAATCGAAATACCGCCTCTCGGCAGGAACTTTCCCCATACTTCAATGTATCTCGGGTGCATCAGCTCAATCAGGTCATTCATGATAATATTCACGCAGTCCTCATGAAAATCGCCATGATTCCGGAAACTGAACAGATACAGTTTCAGTGACTTGCTTTCCACCATGATTTCATCCGGCACATAGGAAATATAGAGGGTCGCAAAGTCCGGCTGTCCGGTAATCGGGCAAAGGCTTGTAAATTCTGGGCAGTTGAACTTTACAAAATAATCGTGGTCTGGATGCTTATTGACGAATGTTTCCAGAACCTTTGGGTCATAGTCGTTCGGGTATTGGGTGTGCTGGTTGCCCAGCAGGGTCACGCCATTTGTTTCTTCTTTGGTTCTACCGGTCATGTGAGAATCTCCTTTTTGTCAATTGTTTTTATTTATTTCAGAAGTGGGTCTTCTACGCCGTTCGCTAAAAATGCAGCCCGTCGATCTCGACACGTTCCGCAGACACCGCACGGCTTCTCGCCGCCCTCGTAGCAACTCCATGTCAATTCATATGGAACGTGCAGTTCCAAGCCTTTTTTTACAATGTCTTTCTTTGTCCATGTGACAAACGGGGCTTCTACTCGCAGTTCATGACCGCTACCCTCATAAATCGCTGTTTTCATCGCATCATTAAAGACGGTGCTGCAATCCGGATATGCATTTCCAGCGGCATCATCTGCATGGGGTCCGTAATAAATCACTTCACAACCGTTTGACAGTGCCATACTGGCAGCAGATGCCAGAAACAGACCGTTCCGGAACGGCACATACGTGGAAACCGGTGCACCATTGGTTTTTTCCAGCTGTTCTGCATAGCTTTCCTGCGGAATTTCTTCTGTAGAATTTTCCAGCAAGCTGCAATTGGAATCTGCAAAAATGGTGGTCAAGTCCAGCTGTTTCCAGGCAACACCATAATAATTGACGACTTTCTGTGCAGCTTCCAATTCTTTTTTATGCTTCTGTCCATAATAAATCGAAAGTGCCAGTACTTCCGATGCTCCGTACTTTTCAACTGCCAATGCCAGTGCGGTCGTGCTATCTACGCCGCCGCTGAATAATACCATTGCTTTCATAATCATTCCATCCTTTCTGTACTCAGTTCATCACTCTCTGCTGCAAGGTGACATCTGTTTCATAGGCTCCGCAAAAAGTCGTTGTAGTCGTCACTGCCGGCACATTCCGAATCCCTCTCGCCGTCATGCAGCTGTGCGAACCCGTAATCACAACGCCCACATCCGGTGTCCCTGCTGCTTCCATGATGATTTCTGCAATATCCTGTCCAAGCCGTTCCTGCAATTGCAGCCGCTTTGCTGCCAGATCGCAGATTCTTGCAACCTTGCTCAATCCCAACACTTTTCCGTGCGGAACATAGGACACATTCACGTGCATATCATACATCAATGCCATATGGTGTTCGCAGTAGCTGAATACGCTGATGTCTTTCATCGTTACTACAGTTTGTCCGGCATCGGTTTCCGGTTTGGAAAACGTCTTTCCGAACATCTCTGCAATTTCATGGTTACTATATGCAATTCCGGCGAATACTTCCGCATACATTCTTGCAACCCGTTCCGGTGTTTCTTTCAGTCCTTCCCGTTCCGGATCTTCGCCCAATGCCTTTAAAATACCCTTTACATGGTATGCAATGGCTTCTGTATCAATTGCCATTTCTGCCGCTTCCTTTCTATTTTTTTAAACGCCACGTTCCTGTGGATCCCAAATATATTTATGCAGCTGTAATTGCAGCCGCACGCCGTTCAACTTCCGCTCAATCAAAAACTGTACCATTTCCTGTGGTTCAATTGAGCCAAACACCGGACTAAAATAGACATGACAGCGATGCGTCAAGTCATACTGTTGAATCAACGCTGCTCCCCGTTCCAAATCTTCCAGCGAACCGGAAACCAGTTTTACGGTATCCTGCGGTTGCAGCAGCTGCATATTTTCCAGACACATCTTATGTTCCATCCCACTGGACGGCAACTTATAGTCCATCGTAAAAATCGGACGAGGTTGGATTGCTGCAAACGATTGCAGGGGAACGCTGCCGTTTGTTTCAATCTCCAGCGACAAGGTCGGCTGTGCGGTAATTGCAGCAATCAGCCCTGTAACATTTGGTGTGAGCAGCGGTTCTCCACCAGTTAAGGTGACATTCCGAACGCCCGTTTCTAAGATTGCCTGTACAATTTCTTCGGTAGTTTGCAGCTGGTAAGAAACATCTGGCTGATTTGCCCACTGCGTATCACAATAACTGCACTGCAAATTACAACCGCAGAGCCGTACAAAAACCGCCAATTCTCCAGCCCGTGTTCCCTCGCCGTTGATGCTGACAAACTGTTCTGCAACCCGATAGGTAGCACTCACTTGGTTTCCGCCTCCTCATACGCCGCACAATTATCCGGTGTTTCATAGACAATGACCCGTTTTACAGGCAAATTCTGCTGCTGTAACTGATGGAAAAAGTGCTTTGCAAAGCATTCTGCGGTCGGTCGGAACGGAACTGGAATCAGGCGAAACGATTCTTCCTGCAATGCCTGTACGGTTGTCTGCCGCAGTGAGCCTTCTTCATAAATCAAAGCGTGGTCATAGAAATCTGCCAATGCTCGCAGGGCTTTTTTCAAGTCCCCGAAATCAATCAACATTCCCCGACAGACACCCTCTGTCTGCAAGTCTTCCTGCTCTACGATTACTTCAATCGTCCAGCGGTGTCCGTGCAGGTTCGCACACTTTCCCTTGTAACCACTTAAAAAATGAGCACTGTCAAATGCTGCTTTTGCTTTCAGCTGATACATATGAATTGCATCCCTCTCTCTAAAAATAAGCCATAAAAAAGGCGGTGCTTTCTGCAAAAAGAAAGACCGCCGATCGTTTGATAGAAAACAGGCAACCGCCTGTTGAAACAACGAAAAAATTTTGGCAGCCCTGGTTTTGTTTAACGACAGGATGGTGCAAACGAACTGTCGTAAATTTAATTATAGCACAACTTTTCCGACTTGTCAACCGTTCAACAAAAACAAATCACCGCACAGAGAAATTTCTTTTCCTGTGCGGTGAAAATCTGCTCACTTTTAAAAATGATTGCTATTTACTTTGCAGCATTGTATGGCAGGTTTTCATAACCTTCCATCATGAGAACAAATCGCATCAAAGCAACGGTATCATCTTCAGTAATGTTTTCTGTGCCATCTGTAATATCACAGTTTGCATTTGCTTTCTGTGCATCAGTGAATGTCACCAGACCAGCCTGATACTTGTTCAATATAATCGCATCTGTCAAGTCTACCTTACCATCCATGTTAACATCACCATACATTGCTTCGCTTTCGCCACCTGTTGTAGCAGCGGTTGTAACGGTTGTGGTAGTTTCACTCAGTGCAGTCGTCGTTCCTTCTGCAGAAGCAGTAGTAGTAGATTCAGTCGCTTCTGTCGTTGTTACTGCGGTTTCTGTAGTGGTAGTTTCGCCGCTTTCATCCTTCAGATAAGCTGCTACCAGCTTTGCCTTTGCAGTGTCTGCCTTTTTGCCAGCAGCATCGTTTGCCCACCATACCTGGAACTGTGCCTGCTTTTCCTTCTGTGCAGCTTCTGCAATCTTTGCAATCAAAGCTTCATCTTCAACCTCGTCGCTGCCGTTGTTGTAGGTAATGTTGTAGATGTCCTTGCTCAAATCAACAGCAATATCACCCGACTTATCTGCTTCCCACTTGTAAGAAACCCAATAATTAACGCCATCAACCTTTACAGAAACGCCCACACAGCCGTTTGCATAGCCAAGGCTGTCATCCAGATTTACAATCAGATGGATTTCCTTGCCCATCGAACGGTCAAAGATGATATTTACAACGCCGTCATTGTTTTCAATGTCCGCCATGGTTGCACCATCAATCTTTGTGGTAGTCATGGTCGTGGTGGTCGTAGTGGTTGTAGAGGTGGTTGTCTGACCAGTGCCAGATGTCGTAGTAATGATTGCACCGCTGTTGCTGTACAGATTTTCCGGCAGTTCATCCAGTGTGATACAATAATCACTGGTGTAGATTTCCTTGAGGTCTTCCTTCTTGTTGAACATTTCATTGCTCAGGAAGTTGGTGTTATCCTGTCCGCCATCATACCACGGGCAGAAATACAGCCAGCCAGCCTTTTCCATCTGGAGATTTTCCAGTGTTGGAATGCTGTCGTTTTCTGCCATGGCAACCATCTTCTTACCGCCATACTGTTCCACCAAGCTGTAGAATGTGCCACCGATTGCACTGTCATTGTGTACCAGAACAGCACTACCAGTTGACCAGTCGGTGCAGTTGTACTTATCGTAAGCAACCAAATCTACATATTCATCGCCCGGATACCAGTTGGTAGAGGTATCAAAGGTATAGCTGTTCCATTCCCAAATGATATTGTGCAGACCATAGTCTTCGGTCAAGGTCTTGTAAGTCAGCTTCCACAGATCTTTATAGACAGCAGAACCAGACTTGCCCCACCAGAACCAAGAACCATCTTCACCGCCGCCACCTTCTGCTTCATGCAGCGGACGGAAGATAACTGGAACATTTGCATCCTGCAGCTTCTGAAGCTGTTCTGCCAACAGTTTCAAACAAAGCTTATAATATTCGTTTTCCTTAGAACCTTCTTCCAGAACTTTAGCGGTATCAAAGTCTGTTTCATCCGGCTTATAAGTTGCATTTGCCCAGTCTACCTTATCTCCAACATTATAATCAGAGAATTTCTTCGGAACGGTAATGTGCCAGGATGCTGTTACAATACCATTGTTATCCTTTGCCCAGCTGATCATACGGTTTGTTGTACCATCTTCGTTTCCATACAGCGGATTTGCTGCATTCAAAAAGTCAAAGCCACGGATTGCCGGCGACTTTCCAGTAGTATCTTTAATGTAATTAAATTCATATTCAAAGTCATGCGGACCACCATTATAAATTTCCTGCTGACCAGAAATGATGTGTTCGCCATAAACACTTGCCAGATAGTTCATCAAAGACTGTGTTTCCGGCGTTGCATTCTTGTCTGCCAGGTCACTCGTTGCAGAGAGTTCCGGATAATTCGGTTCGGTCAAAGTCAGGTAGTCGAACTGTGTCCAGCCCCAGTAGCTGACAAATTCCAGTTCATTTTCGCCAGCATTCAATTTGATTCTAGCAACATTTGATTCGCTGAGATCAACATGATTCGACAACGCAATATCGCCCACCGGACTGCCATTGACATTCAGCTTCTGGGTCTTTGCACTGCCATCGGTTGCATAGCAAATGTTCAGGTCATACATGCCAGCTTTTTCAACATTGACTGTCAACTTAATGGATTCGCCGGCATCTTTCATGTGAACGACTTTACCGCCGCTTGCACCTTCCACGTCTTCTTCTTTCATAGAAGTTCCGGTAATCTTGCCACTTTCAAATTCATATTTAGTTTCTCCGGCAGCGGAAACGCCACCGAAAAACGAGCTGACGCAAACAGCATTCAATGCCATTGCAGCTGCCAAGCTGGCAGCAAATACTTTTTTCTGGATCTTCATGGTTCAAACATCCTCCTTCATGATTTAAAAAAACGAATGATTTCGATTACGCATATTTTTATTGCACTTTGCACAATTTACGTGCACACTTTTTGATTTATTTTACTATAAAATAAGATGCATGTCAATAGAATTTTGATTTCAGCCAAAAAATCTACCTATTTCACAAAAATTGTTCCTGTACTTTGTGCAACATTTCCTCTGCTTGGTTTTCATTTCTGTTTTACATGGATGGATTCGGAAATTTGCTGAAAAAATAGAAAATGGATAAAAAATCCATTTTAGCTGATTTTTACAGTTCCAATATATTTTTGTCATGGAAATTCAGATTTCTTTGCTTTAATCTCTAGCAATTTTGTTGTAAAATAAAGGAAACGATTTTTATATGATTCCGAAAGGGAGGATTCAAAATTGGAACAGGAACTGACACTCTATACACTCAAACCGCTACTCCTGCAATCGGATGCAGAGAACTGCTCTGATGCACTGTTTTTAAAAAAACTATTCTACAATATCATCGACGAATCTGTCATGCAAAAGAAATTGATTTGCAAATCCGCATCCAGTCTGAAAGCATTTATGCAAGGCAACCGTCGAAGAAATCGCCAGCAAAAACGCACCTATGCCAACTATCATGGTACAAAATTATTAAAAGAAATATTTGAAATAAAAGAACGAAAGCAATTATTCCAAAATGAAACTCTCCACCAGCTTGCTTATAATATTGATACCATGATGGCAGAGGCAAAAATTTCAGACTGGCGTGCGGTACAAATTTCTATTTTTAAGATGCTCAATGCCAAAATGGTCTATGGTTCTGAACTACTTGATGATATCAAAGAATTATATAAACAGAATAAAATCTCCCGAATCATTGCTGTTATCGTTCTCATTTCGATTTTTCAGGAAACCATTTCGGATGTATTTTGTTGGCTGACACCCAAAACCGATATTTGTGAAACAATTCCAGCCATTCGGAATGCTGCCATGCAGATGCTCCACCACGCCGCAGAAGAACAAGGCAGAATGCTGGCATTTCAAAGCGTTTCCCATAAAATTGACATGCCTGGTATCGGAAATCTTCTCTCCACCGCACTGGGCGTTCAGAATTATCACATTGATTCGATTTTGATAGAAAACGAACAGCATAACCGGGAATCCTTACGGGCACTCTTCTCCAATCCCCCCTATCCAAATATTATGCTGACGGGAACTGGCGGAGCAGGAAAAACCTTTTTGCTGCTGGATTTGGGCGAATTTCTCTTACAAAAAAATCGTTCACTGATTCCAATTTATATTCCTTTAAACCTGCTGAACTACAATGCCATCGGAAAACAGGAATCGCCGATTCTCCATCATTTTTATCAGATTCTCTCAGAAGAAAAACAACGCTCTTACGAACAGTTTCTCTCCCTGCTGCAAACAGAATCTGATGTGTATTTTTTCTTCTTATTGGATGGCTACAACGAAATCTCCAGCGAAACTGCAAAAAATCAGCTTCTCTTAGAAATCAAGGAAATGAAACGGAACTATCCAGCCATTCGCTTTCTGATTACCAGCCGAAACAATCTTGCCGACTGCTTTTCAACGGGCGGAGAACTGCCGTTTCTCTGCAAGCGTGTGAATCCCCTGCAAGATGCTCAAATCCAAGACTTTTTCAAGCAGTTATTCGGAACAGAACGGGCAGAGCAGGAATGGCAGACTCTGACACACAGCAACTGCATGGATATTTTACGAAGTCCCATGGCTCTTGCGATGTATGCCTACACGCTGAAAAAAGATGTCATCCCGACTGCACCGCTGCCCCATCGACTGCCGGAAACAACAGGGGAACTGATTTGCAACTTCATCGAACAGGTGAAACGCACTCCCACACTGAACGGAACATCAGAAGAACGGGAACAGACGAATTTCGCCATGCAGATGCTCTATTATATCGCCTACTGTATGACCAGAAACGGCAGCTTTCGTATGGATGAATTTTCTATACGAAATGCCATTCAAGATGCTATTGCTTTTTATAAGACCTACTCCCCACATCCCATGCCGGACACATTCGCTGCTACATTCTGGGAAATTGAACACAAAATGGGCTTTCTCATTGAACCGCAGCATGCTGACCAAGATTTCCGATTCTACCACCAGAATTTCCGAGATTATTTCTATGCCAATTTTCTATTGGAAATCATTCAAACTGCAATCTGGATGCAACAATATTCTGCATCTTCACAGTCTGCCGGACAGCTGCTCTGTCGGTTCTTTTCAGAACCAATTCCGGAAGAAATCCTGCAATTTTTAGGGGAAAGCACGCTGGAACGCCTTTACCTGCCCGGACAGCCTCGCATGAACGACCCACAAGGTTCTTTACTGGAACAGGCTTTGCAAATTCTATCTGAATTGCCAGCCAATTCCGCTGTGCAAAAATCAATTGAACAACTTATCTTTGCCGTCAAGCAAACCCGTCACCAAAATCTCAGCACGTTCCGTTTCAACGATCTGCATCTGGAAACCGTCAATTTAAATGGTATCCGTCTATATGATTTTCAATGCAACACGCTGCATACTGCGGACTTTTCCGGCAGCTTTCTCAATGCGTATACATTCCAGCCACTCGGACATTCTGCGGCTGTTCATACATTCTGCACGATTCAAAACAACGTGCTCTCTATTTCCGGTAGTGGCATTTGGTGCTACAACAACCGAACCCGACAATTTCGGTTTCTCTCCGCTTATAATGGTACATATGTTTCTACCTCGGTATCTGTTCCACAGCATCAGCTCTTATTGATGGGCGACAAAAACGGGGATCTCTCTTTTTGGAGCGTTTCATTTCAAGACAAACTGCTCTCGATTCAGCAGCAGCCAGAACGCACCATTTCTCTCGGCAACGTCATTCAGCATTTGTTATATGACACTGCACAGGACTGCTGTTTTGCTGCCATCAAGGGGGAAGGCATCTGGCGAATTCCGCTTCTGCATCCGGAAAACCGGAAATTTGTCCCCTATCCGGAACACTGCCGTAATTTCCGTAAATATCGTCTTGCTGCTGTAGAAGACGTGCTGATTTTCTCTTGCGGGAAAACATTGTATCAGATTCCCATGCATGCAGAATCCTTCTGCTCCGAACAGATTCAGCCATTCTTGACCGTTTCCACGCAAGCCCCAGAGCCAGATGACGCTTTTATCTATGACTTCAAGGTGCTCTCTCATTTGCATCAACCCTGTTTTCTCATCAACTTACGGGGAAAATCTCGTTCTGTTGTCCTGCTTGCAACGCCAAACGGCAACCTTGAGATTCAGCGAAAAGAACATACCGACACATTCAATGGCTTTAATGATTTGATTCTATCGCCGGATGCATCCAAATTCTGCATCTGCAACAAGGTTTACGGAAATCGAGAACCCTGCATCAGCGAAGTGCTGCTCTCCATCTTTGAAAAAGATATCATCTGCAAGCCCTATTATGGCAAACAAAATTTTGAGATTGAAACCGCTTGCTATCTGGACTCTGATTCCATCATGCTCAGTTCGTTAGACCGTTCGCTTCAGATTATCAACACTCGTACAGAAACGATTTGCTGTCAGTTCCTCGGCTACGATGCCGGAATTCATTCCCTCTTTCCCGTCAATGAAAACACTCTTTATACCAGCTCCTATGATGGCACGCTGCATCAATTGTCACGGGAAAGCTGGTTTACAGGTAGCTGGCACTGTGTGCGTGCGATTCCAGCTCATAACAACTGGGTGCATCAAGTCAAGCAATTCTCGATAGATGGTGTTCCGGTTCTGGCATCCTGCTCCCATGACCACACCATCCGCATTTGGAACGCCAAAACAGAAACTTGCATCTGTACCATTTCTATGCCCTATCTGGTGATTGCTGTTGGATTTTTTCCCGATGGTACAGTAGTTGGCGTTACCCGGAATGGCATGATTGGGCACTATCGAATTGACCTGAATCACCAGCAGGCGGAAACGCTTTCTCTGTTGGATTTGCATCAAATTCCGGAATGTTCCTTTGCACGCACCAGAAAACTCTGTATGCGAAAAAAAGCAGATGGTACTTGGCTGCTGTTTCTCTTAGTCTGGACGGCGAACCACACAACCGTTGTCTATCAGCTGACAGAGAACGACCAACAGGAATTACAGCTGAACCGCTGTTGCAGTATGGATGAACTGGTCACAGAAAATGTCATTTTAAGAGATGTAGACGTTGCCCTTTTAAAAGATGGACATACTTGCTGTGCATTGTTCTGCGGCAGCCCTTATCAGCAATACCAAAATAATTTTTTTGCCCTGCAAACCGACCAAAATCAACAATACCTCTATCGCCCAGAAGCAGATACCCCCATTTCTGTTTCCCGTCACGATGCTTTGGACAACTACAACGGCGTAACTGCTGGGCTGTTCCTTTCTTATCAAGGAGAACTGTATGCAGCCATTGCAACTTATTCCTATCAAATCATGATTTTTGCTGTCAGAGAAGTGACCAACGCCAAAATCATCCTCAAATGTGTCCATGATACGCCAATTTTAGACCTGCAAACAGCTGGCAACACACTATTTGCAGCCGGAGCAAACGGGAAAGTTTTTCAGTGGAATCTTGCACAGCTGCTGCCCGTTTCAGATACGGAAAAGCCCTTGATTTTCCACAGCCAACCGGAAAACATCATCTTTGAAAATGTTTCTGGCTTTTTCATGAACCATGTGCGGTTTGCGGACAGCCACACCGACTGGAGCGAGGACTTCCGAAAAAAAATCGAACAATATGCAGAAAACAGTTGACAAACGTCCTGTTTTATGCTACAATAACATTGTTTCGTATGCGGTAAGAACTGCTTACCGCCTCGTTCTGCGGATGTGGTGAAATTGGCAGACACGCAAGATTTAGGTTCTTGTGCCGTAAGGTGTGCAGGTTCAAGTCCTGTCATCCGCACCAAAAAAGAAAACCAGTCGGAGCATTTTTGATCATCTGCTCTGACTGGTTTTTTGTCTATCCTCTTATATGATTTTATATCATTATGCTTCTCCCAGCAATGCCTTTAAATCTGCCTCCGGGGTGGTAATCGGTGCAATGCCATAGTGTTCTACCAGATATTGCAGCACGTTTGGAGAGAGAAACGCCGGCAGCGATGGACCAAGCCGAATGTTCTGAATGCCCAGATGCAGCAGCGTCAACAGAATGCAGACAGCTTTCTGCTCATACCAAGACAGCACATAGGACAGCGGCAATTCATTCACAGAACAGCCGAATGCCTGCGACAGTGCTACAGCAACCTGAATTGCACCATATGCATCGTTACATTGTCCCATGTCCATCAGACGTGGCAAACCGTCAATTGTTCCCAAATCCAAATCGTTAAACCGATACTTTCCGCATGCCAATGTCAAAACAATGGAATCTTTCGGGGTCTGCTTTACAAATTCTGTGTAATAATTCCGTCCGGTCTTTGCTCCATCGCAACCGCCGACCAAGAAGAAGTGCCGAATTGCTCCCGAACGAACGCCCGCAACTACCTGCTCTGCAACGGACAAAATTGTTCCATGTCCAAAGCCTGTTGTGACAGTCGTTCCACCATTGATGCCAGTCATCTGCCGGTCTTCAGAATAACCGCCCAGTTCCAATGCTTTTTCAATCAGGGGCGTAAAGTCTTTTTCTTCCCCAATGTGCACCGCATCCGGAAAAGCAACTGCTTCTGTTGTAAACACGCGGTCGGCATAGCTGCCCTTTGGTGGCATTAAACAGTTGGTGGTAAAGAGAATCGGTGCTGGCAAATCTGCAAATTCTTTCTGCTGATTTTGCCATGCTGTTCCAAAGTTGCCCTTTAAATGCGGATACGCATTCAGTTTCGGGTAAGCATGTGCCGGGAGCATTTCTCCATGCGTATAGATGGAAATGCCCTTGTCTTTGGTCTGCTCTAACAGCAGCTGTAAATCTCGCAGGTCATGCCCGGTTACCACAATAAACGGCCCTTTTTCAATCTTCATCGAAACCGTTTTCGGGGACGGTATTCCAAAGGTTTCCGTGTTGGCTTTGTCCAGCAGTGCCATGCATTGCAAGTTCACTTCACCGACTTTCAAAGCCGTTTGCAGCAGTTCTTCCATCGGGAACGCTTCGCCAACTTTACAGAGTGCCTCACTAAAGAAAGTGTCAATCGCTGCATCCCGATACCCCAGCACCATTGCATGATATGCATACGCTGCCATACCACGCAGACCAAACAGAATCAGGGATTTCAGGGAACGAATGTCTTCGTCCGGCTCTTCCCAAAGCTGCCGTAAATCATAATCATCATTTCTGCCACAAGGTGCTCCACAGCTTTGACACTGTGGTACTAAGGCATCTTTTGCCCGATGCACAGCGGCAATCTGTTCCCGAATGGCAGCATCGTCAAAGCTAACATTGGTCAGCGTTGCAAACAAGCCCGTAATCATAACATTCCAAGTTTCCTCGGTTGCCAGCGTATCGCCAACGGTTGCCCGTGCCAGACCAATCAACGCCCCAGTCAATTCATCTTGCAGCTGAGCTGTCTGGGCTGTTTTTCCGCAAACGCCACGGCTGCCCGTACATCCGGTACATCCTGCGGTCTGTTCACACTGATAACAAAACATCTTCTGTTCCATTTTGATTCCTCCATTTTCATCTATGGTTTCCAATTGTTTTTATTTTATGCTTTTCGTCTGCCATCGGTGGAAAGAATCACCACTTCGCAAGGGATTTCTGCACCGCTTGCCGTTAATGCACGCTGTACCGCCTGCACCAGTCCACCGCAACAAGGCACTTCCATTCGTACCACAGTGATGCTTCGGATGGAGCAGGTTGCAAAAATTTCAGTTAATTTCTCTGCATAATCCACGGTATCCAATTTCGGGCATCCAATCAAAGTGATTCGATTCCGCATAAACTGTTCGTGAAAGTCATGATATGCATAGGCGGTACAGTCCGCAGCAATCAGCAAATCTGCCCCCTGCAAATACGGAGCGACTGGAGAAATCAACTGAATCTGCACCGGCCACTGTGCCAGACAACTTTCCGTTTCTCCCTGCGGACAAACTGCCGGAGCTGCTGTTCGTTTCAGCTGTTTTGCCTGTGTGCCGGGGCATCCGCACGGCAATGGTTTTGCAGCTGCTTTGGCAGCTTTTGCTGCTAAGACTGCCTGTTCATTATAAGCCGGAGCTTCTCGCTCTTCAAACGTAATCGCATTCGTCGGACAGGCTGGCAGGCAATCGCCTAAGCCGTCACAATAATCCTCCCGCAGCAGTTTTGCCTTTCCGTTTACCATGCCAATTGCTCCTTCATGGCAAGCCTCTGCACATGCTCCGCATCCAATACAAGCAGCTTCATCAATTCGAATAATGGTTCGTTTCATCATTTTATCAACCTTTCCACGGGTGTTCCCGTTTGATTTTATCGGTGTGTGTTCGGTTCTTCTGGGTCTATTATAGAACAGAATCGAAAAAAAGTCTGTTGAATTTTCAACAAAAAGGAGATTTTCATGCAACAATATCTGGAAATTTTACAAACCTGCCGCCTGTTTGCAGAAATTCCGCCGGATTCTCTGAAAACCATGCTGGAATGTTTTGCTCCAACGATTCAAACCTACGCCAAACAACAAACGCTATTATATGCCGGAGAACCACTGCATCAGCTGGGCATTGTTCTCACGGGAAAAGTGCAGCTTGTCCGTCTGGACTATGACGGAAACCGCAGTATTACTGCAAGTCTGTCACCAGCACAGCCGTTCGGGGAGGCGTTTGTCTGTGCTGGCGTTGATGCTGCCCCGATCAGTGTTATTGCAGCCACAGAAAGCACGATTCTATGGCTGGAGGGAGAAAAGCTTCTGCATCCCTGCTGCAATGCCTGCGGCTTTCATCAGCAGTTGCTATTCAACGTCATTCAATTGCTGGCAAGGAAAAATGTTTTGTTTCACCAGAAACTCGAAATCACCGCAAAACGTACTACTCGAGAAAAACTGCTTGCCTATCTCTTTCAGCAGGCGAAGCAGGAAAACAGCAATACTTTTGTGATTCCATATGACCGGCAGGGGCTGGCGGATTATCTGGAGGTTGACCGGAGCGGACTTTCTGCGGAAATCAGCAAGCTGCGAAAAGAGGGAATCTTAGAGAGTAAAAAGAATTGGTTCTGCCTGCATCTATAAACAAAAACAGCCCGTATGGTTTCCCATACGAGCTATTTTTTCATTTGTCCTGATAATGAGAGCCGCATTGCACAATTTTCAAGACTTCTCCATCAATTCGATAGACAATCCGATTTGCATCATCAATTCTACGCCTCCAATAAGCAGAAAGGTCACCGCTCAATCGTTCTGGCTTTCCAATTCCTTCATTTCCATTTCGGTCAATATCTTTTAAAAGCAACAAGATTCGTTTTAATGTTTTCTTGTCCTGTTTCAACCAATATTCAAAATCTTCCCATGCTTCATCTGTCCACGCCTTAATCATCAGTTGAAACCTCGTGAATCGTGCCACCAGTCGCTTCCATCTGTGCAATGGACTTTCTCAACCGTTCCATATTTTCAGGCGAATAAAAAGGATCTACGGATACTTCAAACGGAATCCGCTTTTCCCGTGCCATCTTTTTTGCAAGCATGATGACAGCGGTAGACATTGTTAAACCGAGGTCATTGCAAACACCATCAAATTCTTTTTTTAACTGTTCGTCCATGCGAACGCTGACTGTTGTCTGTGACATCATACATCACACTCCTTTTCTTTTATTGTACCACAAAACGCATACATTGTCAATACAACTTCCTATCATTTCATGCACAAAAACAGCCCGTATGGTTTCCCATACGAGCCGCTTTTTTGTATTTGCTTTGGAGTCGTTTTTTATGCGATGAGCTGCTTGCCCAGTTCCTTGCAGGTTTCCAAATCTTCATCAGACGGCGTTTCGTTGACAATCAGACCTTCGCCGTTCACCAGAACAGCACCGTCTGCCTTTGCCCGTTCTTCCCAGTTCCGCATCCATTCGCCGTCGCCCCAGCCATAAGAGCCAAACAGTGCGATGGTCTTTCCACTCAGTGCACCTTCAATTGCAGTGAAGAACGGTTCGAATTCGGATTCTTCCAGAACTTCATCTCCCATTGCAGAACAGCCAAATGCAATTCTGTCATAATCGGCAATATCGCCTGTAAAATCGGATACGCTGAACAGTTCTGCACCTGCTCCTTCTGCGATTGCATTTGCCATCTGTTCGGTATTACCGGTACCACTCCAATAAATTACTGCTGCCTTCATGTTCATTTCCTCCTGTTTCAAGAAATTTTCAGTGCCTGATAGAGATCATAGCCCTGATTCAGCTGATTGCACAGAAATGCTCTGCAACGATCATAGCTTTCAAAAGTATGCTTTGCCCGTTCGGCGTGGTGATATACCTTCCAATATTTGCAAAGCACGTAATTTTTGCCTTTGTTTTCCATGAACCCAATCACATCTTCCACAGGATAGCCCAGAAATACGCCGATTTCGTGGGGAAATTCCCCTGAACAGCGGATGCGTTCGGAAAGCTGCTGCAACGCTGCCTCCAGATTGACAGGTTCTGCATATCCCTGCTGCCGTAAAATCAATTGCACTTGCGAGTTTTGCAACTGCTGCTGTAACAAGGTTTCCTGATAGAGCAGGATTAACGCACGATTGGTGCAGTCACACAGCAACCGCAATTTCAACCCTTTTGCATGAGCTCTTGCATTGAATCGCTCCAAATGTTCCAAAACAGAAAATTCTGTTTTGTTGATGGACATCAGACTGGCACACTTGATTCCCAACAACGATGGTGCCATAAAATACGCCAGTTTCTGCTCAAATTTTACACATTCGGAAACGGACATGCAACCCCTCCTATTCTTGTTTTTGTGGACAGCGGATCTTCGCCGGCAAATTGTTAGTTTTAACTAACCGAGAAACGGAAAAAATCGGGAAATCCTGATGCTTCCCGTACTTTTACGGTTAGTGTTCTCTAACTAACGAACTCATTCTACCACACAATTTCAAATTTGTCAAGAGCTTTTTTCATTTTTTTTGGAATCTTTTTCAAAGTATGTTATCCCAAGGCAGTATCTAAAATCATCATCGCAACAAATCCCACTGCAAATGAAATTGTTCCGACATTGGAATGCTTTCCTTCGGACATCTCTGGAATCAGTTCCTCCACGACTACATACAGCATTGCTCCGGCAGCAAAACTCAGCAGATACGGCATTAACGGGATAAAAAAACCAGATGCTAAAATCGTCAGCAATGCTCCCAGCGGTTCGACAACGCCGGACAACGTACCGTATAAAAACGCTTTCGATTTTCGCATACCTTCTGCACGCAACGGCATTGAAATAATTGCCCCCTCCGGAAAGTTCTGGATGGCAATACCGAGCGACAATGCCAGTGCTCCGGCGGCAGTAATCGAAGCCTGATGCCCATACAACACGCCAGCATAAACAACCCCGACAGCCATTCCCTCCGGAATGTTATGCAGCGTCACTGCAAAAACCAGCATGGTTGTCTTTTTCAAGCGTGCCGGAATGCCTTCTGCCTCCTTGCTATTCATATGCAGATGCGGAATCAGCCGATCCAACAGCAGCAAAAACGCAATTCCAACCAAAAAGCCAATGGCTGCCGGTAAAAATGCAAGCCGTCCTCGGTCAGATTCCTGCTCTAAAGCTGGAATCAACAGACTCCAAACAGAGGCAGCGGTCATAATTCCAGCAGCAAAGCCCGTTAAAATCCGCTGTACACTGGTTGGAAGATTGTTTTTCAAAAACAGTGCACACGCTGCCCCCAGTGTTGTGCCCAGAAACGGGATTAAAATTCCCTGTACAACTTGTGTCATCATGATTCTCCTTTCTCTGATGCTCATGGTTGATTAGTTAGTTGTAACTAACTATAAAATAGTATACACAGCTTTTCTCTTTTTGTCAATCCTTTTCCCTGACGAATTTTTTCAACAAATCAACACAGACTACAAGAACAGGAGGTGTATCCAAATGCCATTTCCCGATTTACAAACATTATTACAGGCAAGCAATTCTTCTCGGCAGTTTCTGCTTTCGCTGCCTGTAGATGTACAATTGCAGCTGCATGAACAGAACGACTGGATTCACACACAAGCAGACTTACGGCGATATGCCGCTTATTATCATATAAATTAAATCGCACAAAAAGGGCGGTGCTCCGGTTGGAACATCGCCCTTTTCATACATTTTGATTTTTATTTCCGATCTTCCTGCTTCAGCAGTGGTGTCATGCTCTTTGCACAAATTGCCATAGTAGACGCATTGTGTAAAAAGGCGGACGTTGCCGGCGGAAGTACGCTTAACAAGCCCAACAGCAACAAGGTGGAATTAAAGCCCAGAATAAAGCGATAGTTGGAATGAATCCGCTTCATCAGACGTTCGCTCAATTTCCGCAGGGTTGCCAGTTCGGTCAGATTTGCTCCACGCAAAGTAATATCTGCTGCTTCACGGGCAATATCCGAAGCATCGCTCATTGCAACAGAAACATTCGCTGCTGCAAGTGCTGGTGCATCGTTGATACCGTCACCAACCATAATGACCCGTTTGCCCTCTGCTTTCAGTTCTTCGACATAGCGGTGCTTGTCCTCCGGCAGAACCTGTGCATGATACTGCGTAATGCCCAGCATTTCTGCAGTTCGGCTGGCTGCCTGTTCGCTGTCACCCGTCAACATGACAAGGTTGCTGATACCAGCTTCTCGCAGCATGGTAATTGCCTGCTTTGCTTCTGCTCTTGGCGGGTCTGCAATGCAGAGCACTCCTGCCAACTCTGAACCAATTGCCAGATAGACAACGGAGCATGCTCCAGATTTTGCATCAATTTCCGCCTGCTGTTCCGGCGTAATCACAATGCCTTCATCTTCTGCAACAAAATGCTTGCTGCCGATAATCGCACGTTCTCCATGCAGCGTGGTTGCAATACCATGTGCAACGATATACTGCACTTCTGCGTGTTCTTCTTCGTGGTGCAGGTTCTGTTCCGCAGCTCCCTTTACAATGGCTCTTGCAACGCTGTGCGGGAAATGCTCTTCCAGACAAGCTGCTGTTTTCAGCACTTCTGATTCTGTATACGCTCCAAACGGAATGACCTTTTCCAGAACAGGTTCTGCATTCGTCAGCGTACCAGTCTTATCAAAGACAATCGTATCTGCCTCAGCAAACGCTTCGAGATACTTTCCGCCCTTGATGGTAATATCACAGTCTGCTGCTTCCCGAATTGCCGAAATTACAGAAATCGGCGTGGAAAGCTTGATGGCACAAGAATAGTCCACCATTAAAATCGAAACTGCCTTTGTAATATTCCGTGTCAGCAGCAAGGTCAATCCAAAGCCTAAGAAGCTAAACGGGACAATGCTGTCCGCCAGATGTTCTGCACGGCTCTGAACGCCTGCTTTCAGATTTTCGGAATGGTCAATCAATTCAATGATTTTTTGCAGCTTGGTATTTCCGCTAACGGCTTTTACCTGAATGACAATCGTTCCTTCTTCGACAACCGTTCCGGCAAATACCGTCGCTCCAGCGGATTTCATCACGCTCAGCGGTTCGCCTGTCATAGAGGATTCGTTGATATTGGCTTCGCCGTCTACAATCGTACCATCAACCGGAATGATGCTGCCCGTCCGAACACGGATGCAGTCATCTACCTGCAAGTCTGCCATTGGCATCAGCCGCTCTACATCGCCGTCAACGACCCAGACTTGTTCGGTCTTAATCGCTAAACTATCTGTCAAAGCAGCCTTTGTTCTAGCTCTGGTATAATCTTCCAGCAAGGAGGAAACAGACAGCAAGAACATAATCGTTCCAGCAGTCTTATAGTTCTTTTGCAGCAGGCAAGCTGCTACAGAAGTACCATCCAGCACTTCTACATTCAGATGGCAGTCAAATAAGTTCTTCACTGCCCGTCCGACATACCGCAATCCTCTCAGGAAAACCATTGCGTTTCCGATTGGAGCTGGCAGCAATGCTTTATATAGAACCCGTTTTGCAACCAGTTTTGCCAAATCATTTTTGAAATCAGAATCAATCTGTTCCGTTCCGATTTGATTTTCCAATGGCTGCATGGTGCGAGGATTCATTCTTGCAACCAGACGGATGACATCCAAGCGATGTCCATTCCGGTAATGTACCAGAATGCCGCCGTTCTGTGCATGGACTTCTACCTGCAATACAAACCGATTCCGCAGCAATGCTTCCTGAATGGCGGTTTCCAGTTCCCGTTCAAATGCATATGCACCGCAACGAAACCGGATTCTGCCGGGTTTGTCATAAACGATTTTGCCATTCATGGTACAATCACTTCGTTTCTTCTTCAGTTGCAGCTTCTTCTGCGATGTCTGCCAGTCCAGCTTCTTCCTTTGCATCACAGCAAATGTCAGATGCTTCATCTCTCATGTTCTGGAAAGTTGCCTTTGCATCGCTCTGGAGCTTCATGCCCTTTGCCAGACCGCTGACAGCCAGCTTCCGAGTGGTTTCTGCTGTTACAATCTTCTTACCGATTACCAGAGCAGCTGCACCACCGATTGCACACCACAGTTTTTCATTTTTAAAACATTTCCACATATGTAACACTCCTTTAATTTTATGAAAGTTCTCTTTGCTTTTGGTAAACTCTACGTGAGTTCCTGTGATTTTATTATACGACAAACAACCTAAAAAGTCAATAGAATCCGACAAAAATTAGACTTTACAAACCGCAGTTTTTAAAAAGAAAAGGTTAGTCAAAACTTTTCAAAACCTATTTGCAGCGTTTCATTTTAAAAGAAAATCCTACAAGCCGTTTTCATATGGCTTTTCAAAAAAATAACAAAAAATCAATGCTGCTTTTTCAAATTTAACCGGATAGTTGCAGGAAGTTCCAAAGTATGTTATACTATAAAAAGCATATGCTGACAAACTCCACAGCACTCTGGAAAGGTGGTTTGATTTCTTGTACCCATTTCTTGAAAAGAGCATTCTATTCTGGATGATTCTCATTTCTGTTGCATCCACAATTGACACCATTCACCCACTCCCTGTGATTTCTCTTTTGCTTGCCCTGACGATTTCCGCCCTTGCACAAGCATTCCCGAAAAATTGGCTGTCCAGCGTCTGCCTTGGCGGTTACTTTCTGCTTTGCAGCTGTTATCCGCCGATTCTCTTGACGATGCCGCTGCTCTTATATGATGCAATTCGGGCGAAAAAATGGTATCTTTCTATTTTTGCCGTGGGTGCTCTGCTGCACATTGCTACATTTTCCGTGCTGCAAATCTGTTTATTCTGCGGACTGATTCCGCTTTCGATTCTATTGGGCTGGCGTACTCAACAATGGGAAACTTGGGTACAGACTGCCCACCAGCAGCATGACCATGCAAGCGAATTGCAGCAAAAATTGACCCAGCGAAACCGCCAGTTGCAAACGGCACAGAATGATGCGGTACGCATGGCAACGCTGCAAGAACGCAACCGCATTGCCAGAGAAATTCATGACAATGTAGGGCATATGCTGACCCGTGCTCTGCTGCAAACGGGAGCACTTGCTGTTTGTATCAAAGAAGAGCCGCTAAAAGCCTCTGTTGCTGCCCTACAGGAAACATTAGACAGTGCCATGACCAGTATCCGCAGCAGCGTGCACAAGCTGCATGATGATGCCATCCCATTGGAAAAGTCTGTACAAGACTGCTTGCAACCTCTGAAAGATATTTACCACATCACCTTGACTTATGATATTTCCGAACAGATTCCCAGCATTGTAAAGCTGTGTTTGCTGGGCGTTTTAAAGGAAAGCTTGTCGAATGTTGTCAAGCACTCCAACGGCGATGCCATTCAAATTGTCCTTCGGGAACATCCGGCTTTTTATCAGCTTTCCATTACAGACAACGGAACAGGCTCGCACTTGCAGCAAACCGGAATCGGTCTGGAAACCATGCAAGACCGAGCCGAACAAGTTCACGGGCTGATTCGATTCTTTCCAGAAAAAGATTCGTTTCGGGTGTTTCTCTCTATTCCAAAATCATAAATCGCCCGCTCTACCATTATAATGTAAAGAAAGGAATCTTCTCCTATGCGTATTATTCTCATTGATGACGACCAGCTTGTGACGCTCTCGCTGAAAACCATCCTCGAAAGCACCGGCTCTGTACAGGTTCTGGCAACCGGAACATCTGGAGCGGAAGCGATTGCTCTCTATCAACAGTGGAAACCGGATGTCCTACTGCTGGACATTCAAATGCCGAACGGAAGCGGACTGGATGCCGGCGAACAGATTCTGCAACAAGACCCGAACGCTCGCATTTTGTTCCTAACAACATTTTCCGATGATGCCTATATCGCAAAGGCGTTGGAACTCGGAGCAAAGGGATACCTATTAAAACAGGACTTTGCCGGAATCGTTCCGGCTCTCGAAGCAGTCATGCAGGGGCAACATGTATTCGGGGAGCAAGTCGTTTCCTGTTTCTCCAAACAGTTCAAAAAGAAATCCACGTTCGACTATGCCAAATATGACATTACAGAAAAAGAACAGGAAATCATTGCACAGGTTGCAAAGGGATACAGCAACAAGGAAATTGCTGCGGCACTTTGTTTCAGTGAGGGAACGATTCGGAATTATCTCAGCAGCATTTTGGAAAAATTGCAGCTGCGTGACCGGACACAGCTGGCAGTTTACTACTATCATCACCAGATGGACGTGTAAAATTCCGGAATTTGTGCAACTTGCATAAAATCTAGGTTCAATTTGCATTTTCTTTTTACGTAAAAAAGTCGAAAAACCGCTTGACAATCCTGCGAATTTCTGCTATAATAATAAAGCACTGAGGCGAGATACCAAAACGTAAGATAATGAAAACGTGATATCGTATCTTGTTAAAATATGCGAGTGTGCTGGAATTGGCAGACAGGCACGTTTGAGGGGCGTGTGTTTCGACGTACGGGTTCAAGTCCCGTCACTCGCACCACATGCACGCAGTGCAGAATACGGATGGAAAGATGGCTGAGCTGGTCTAAGGCGCACGACTGGAACTCGTGTGTACGTTAATAGCGTACCGAGGGTTCGAATCCCTCTCTTTCCGCCAAATATTTTACGAAAAAGCGGTAGATGGTTTTACATTTACCGCTTTTTTGTGTATGCTATGATTATAATTTCAGGAAAGGAAAAGCAAACAGATTTGTGTTTGTAGCTGAGCATATGAATTATCTTGCATTAAAAGATGTATGCTGTATCAATATGGGGCAATCACCAGATTCAAAAAGTTACAACGATTCTAAAGAAGGCATTCCATTTTTTCAAGGAAATGCTGATTTTGGTGAGAGATATCCAATTACAAGAGTATGGTGCAACGCTCCTACAAAAATAGCCGAAAAAGACGATATATTGATATCTGTAAGAGCACCGATTGGGGCATTAAATTATGCAAAAGAAACGTGCTGTATTGGACGTGGATTAGCAGCAATTACACCAAATAAAACAAAAGTATCTACAGAATTTATTTTTTGGCTTTTAAAAGAAAAAAACAATGAATTAAATCGTCTTGGAACAGGAAGCACTTTTAAAGCAATCAGCAAGAAAATTCTTGAAGAAACGAAAGTGCCTGACATTTCATTAGAAAAACAAACTGCATATTCAAATATACTTGAAAAGTTATATTCCATCATCACCCACCTCCGCACCCAGCTTGAAAAATTGGATTTACTCGTAAAAGCCCGATTTGTGGAGATGTTTGGGGATGTTATTAATAATACAAAGCGATGGAAAATATATTTATTTTCCGAAATAACAATATCACGACTAGGAAAAATGCTTGATAAAAAATCTCAAACAGGAAAATCAAAACTTCCTTATTTAGCCAACTTCAACGTTCAATGGTTTCAATTTAAACTGGACAACTTGAATATGATGGATTTCAACGAAAAAGAACAAATTGAATTCTCATTAGAAGATGATGATTTACTTGTATGTGAGGGTGGAGAAATTGGCAGATGTGCTATTTGGCATAATGAAATCACTCCTTGCTATTTTCAAAAAGCCCTTCATAGAGTCCGTTGCAATAAAAGTATTATTATTCCTATATATTTGGCATGGTGGTTTAAGTTTAATTGTGATAATAATGGATTTTCTGAAATAGAAGGAGCAAAAGCAACAATTGCACATTTGCCAGGTGCAAAATTAAAAAAATTACCGATTGCTGTTCCACCGCTTACCCTTCAAAATCAATTCGCCGACTTTGTCAAGCAAGTAGACAAATCAAAATCCATCTTGCAACAGGAACTCGACAAGGCTCAAATGCTCTTTGATTCTTTGATGCAGGAATATTTCGGATAATAGCATATAAACACAAAAACAGCCACCCCCTACCGTTTCGGTAAGAGATGGCTGTTTTTCGTTTCACCAAAAATCAAATTTACAGTGCCTGCTTCAAAATTGCAACCACATCTTCATGTGTCAATACCTGATAACCGCCAGTCATAATCAGCGTTGCATCTGCAATGCCTTCCAGCATATCTTCTGTCACGCCCAAGTCGGTCAGATTCATTACCAGACCCAATTGCTTCATATATGCTTCCATGCAAGCAAGCCCTTCTTCTGCAATCTGTTCATCGGTCTTTCCATCTGGGCATACATCCCAAACATTCATCGCATACCGCTTGAACTTCGGCAAGCCAGCCTGCAAAATATACCGATAATACGGCAGCGAAACAGCAGATAATGTCATGCCATGGGTTGCATCGGTATACGCACCGACTGCCTGCCCAATCATATGCACTTCCCAGTCGGTTGTCTTGCCTTTTTCTACCAGCGTATTCAGTGCCCATGTTGCAATCCACATGATATTGCTTCTTGCTTCGTAGTCTTTCGGATTCTCTACCGCAATCTTTGCACTGTGAATCAGCGATTTCAGCAGCCCTTCCATCAGATAATCCGAAGTGTTGTCATCCGTTCCGGAGAAGTACTGTTCCAGAATGTGTGACATAATATCAAAGAATCCAGCAATCATCTGATACTTCGGCAGCGTAAAGGTAAAGGTCGGATTCAAAATGGAGAACTTCGGCATCACTTCTTCCCCGAATACATGCCCGATTTTCAGCTTCTGTTCATGGTTGGTGATAACCGAACCTGCATTCATTTCTGAACCAGTTCCGACCATGGTCAGCACACAGCCCACCGGAATGATCTCGTTTTCCGGCTCTTCTTCCCGAATATAGAACTTTTCCCACGGATCTTCCGGACAGTGCACGGAAACAGAAACGGCTTTCGCATAGTCGCAGACAGAACCGCCGCCAACTGCCAGAATAAAATCAACTTTTCCGGCTCTTGCCCGTTCGCAGCCCTCTTTCAGCTTTTCTACAGTCGGGTTCGGCATAACGCCAGCATCTTCTACAATCGTCTTGCCGCATTCCTGCAAGATGGAAACGACTTGATCATAAATGCCATTCTTCTTAATCGAACCGCCGCCGTAAACCAGCAGAATATTTTTCCCGTACTTCGGCAGTTCTTTCCGCAAGCCATCGAGTGCCTGCTCTCCGAAATACAGCTTGGTCGGATTACAATATTCAAAATTTCCTAACATGAGAGATTCCTCCTCTTTTATTTGTATCTACTTACTGAATGCTATCTACCCAGCTTTTCAGCCCTGCAATGCTCTGTGTTCCATTCAGCAGCTTACCTTCTACAATCATTGCACCCGGTGCACTGTCTTTCAGATTGGCAACAGTCTTGCCGAATCCGCTGCCGCCGGAAGTTGCAAACAGAACAATCTTCTTTCCAGAGAAATCGCCGCTTTCCAAAAACGTATTGATGATGGTCGGTGCAACATACCACCAAATCGGAAAGCCTACAAAAATCGTGTCATAGTCTGCCAGATTGCTGCACGGAGCTGCAATTGCTGGACGAGAACGCTTATCCTGCATTTCAACCGTGCTGCGGCTCTTCTTGTCCATCCAGTTCAAGTCCGCATTTGGTATACGGAACAGCCGGCTGGATTTCAAATAAGTCTGCTCCTGCTGCCTCTGCCAGCAACTTCGCAACATTTGCAGTAACGCCACTTGCGGAAAAATAAGCAACCAATGTTTTCATGAGAAATTCCTCCTATTAATAAAAATCATAACCTTTTTTACTTGCCGA
>OIXA01000449.1_pt1 | contig 59802 bp, 57 predicted proteins | sample 1587721 | NCBI WGS metagenome assembly OIXA01 (sample SAMEA3888900, study PRJEB22519) | human gut metagenome | biome: human gut; feature: human-associated habitat; material: faeces | place: Denmark | collected 2013
AGCCATACTTTTCTGAAATCTCTTCGTAAGTGTACCAGTCCGGATCTACCTCATTACCTTTTTGCTTGATACTATCGATATGTATCTTTGAGTAATAGGCTTTACCATTTCTGTTTACCCTTGGTACCTTGTGATAGGTTACAAAACTCATAGCGTTAGTTCGAGTCATACCATACATCTCCATCACCTGATCCATTGTATAGTAGTTGTCGAGATCGATTTCTTCAAGAAGGTCTGCAAACTTTGCATCAACTGCCTTTTTACTGAAGAAGGTGTTACGTCCTACATAGACTTTTGGAATACCCAAACGGTCACAGCGTCCCCATACGGCCTTGCGACCGATATTATATTTCTCCATGATTTCACGCAAAGTATAATACTCCTGGTCATCTTTGCGTTTATAGCTTTTCTTCTTGTATGCACCAGCTTCCTCAAAGTACTTATCAAGATCTTCACGACGAACATATGTCTTACGTCGTAGTCTGACAGCTTTGAGTGTTCCAGAGTAAAAGCATCGATACACAGTAGTAACACTAACACCAAGAAGAAATGCAACATCTGAAGGTGTCAAGAAAGGTCGAGAAGCGATTTCCAGACTTTGCAAATTCTGAGCATCGTCCTTCTTACTTTCTCTTGCTTTTTTCTTTTTCTCAGCTTCTTTCTTCCGATGTACAACACGAGCACATCTCTTGGAGCAATACTTATTTGTGATTTTGGTAGCAATGAACTCTTCACCGCATACCTCACATTTTCTTAAAATTCTCATTTTTGCTTGCTATTTAGTACCCTATGAGACCCCCTAATTCTTTTGCAGCAATTTTCACGTTTTTGCAGCAATTTTCATGATGGTGTCCAACATGAGAAATGTCGGTCACTGGAAAGGTTTGCAGATTTTGCAATTAGTGTCCAAAAATAGAATTTTGGCTTTCCATTTGATCACAGAATTGAGGGCCACGAATGAAATTTGAGCCAAAAATACACCAAAATATTGGTTTCTACAAATTACAAATGGAATGTGTTAAGACGAAAAAAGCCACCTAAATAGGTGGCTTGCAAGCAGTTATAAAAATGTTCGTTTTAGAGCTGTCCAGGGGGTTACTTTCCCACGCAGAAATGTCTGAAGATGTTATTGAGAGTTTCTTGGCTTGATATGGCGCCACCTGTGATGTCGCCAAGCTCAATAAGAACGAGCTTGAGGTCTTCGGAAATAAGGTCGCCACTAAGTCCGAGATCGAAGGCTTCGCGAACACGAGATAGATGGTCGAGAGCGCGGGTAAGAGCCTCGTAGTGGCGAATATTGTTGACGATGATGCTATTCTCGGTGAGTTGCGGGATGTCGGCAACCTGGATGAGAAGGGCTGTGAGCGCATCGATGCCAATGTTGGCTTTAGCGCTGATTTCAGCGTTTGGAATGTCGGTATGAGATAGTGTAAAGGAAGGAGCAATGTCGCATTTATTCTTAACTATGATAAGCTTCTTTCCTTCGCATTTTTGTAGCATGTCGGAGTATTCGGCTTCGGTAGGCTGCTGGTCGACGACCCACAGGACGATGGATGCTTCGCTGATTTTGTTGTAGGTTCGGGTAATGCCGATTTGCTCTACTGTGTCGGTGGTTTGGCGAATGCCTGCAGTATCTATGAAGCGGAATGTGACGCCATCTATGTCGATAGAATCTTCGATGGTGTCGCGAGTGGTGCCATGAACGTCGGAGATGATGGCTTTGTCTTCGTGTAAAAGAATATTTAGTAGAGAGCTCTTACCAACGTTGGTTTTGCCAACTATGGCTACTGGGATGCCATGCTTTAGAGCTACGCCTGTTTCGAAGGATTTGGCAAGCGATGAGATTTTGCTCTCTGCACGATTGACGAGGTCGAGGAGTTCTGTGCGGTCGGCAAACTCAAGTTCTTCATGGTCGCTAAAGTCGAGTTCAAGTTCTAGTAGAGAGTTTAGCTTAAGTAGTTGAGCGCGAAGTGTTTTTAGCTCTTCGCTAAAACAACCCTTCAACTGGCTCATTGCCATTGTGTGGGTGGCTTTGTTGGTGGAAGCAATAAGGTCAGCAACAGCCTCGGCTTGACTCAAGTCCATTTTGCCATTAAGGAAAGCACGCTTTGTAAATTCGCCTGGTTCAGCCTGTCGGCAGCCGGATAGAATGAGTGCTTTGAGAATTTCAGTCATGATGTAGCGAGAGCCATGACAAGAAATTTCTACCGAGTTTTCGCCTGTATAGGAATGCGGAGCATGGAAAACGGATACGAGAACATCGTCGATTTCTTGACCTTGTGCATCAAGGATGCGGCCATACGAGAGCGACGATGGGCGAGCGTTTGCAAGTTTGTTTTTAGGTGCGAAAAGTGAGTTGGCTATGTCTATTGCATTAGTGCCTGATATTCTAACAATGCCAATGGCCCCTCCTGCGGGAGTGGCCATTGCGCATATAGTATCGTTGGTATCGATGATTGTCATTCCAATAAAAAATGTAAGGATATTATCTTGTGAGATTACAGTCTGTCGAGGACAGTTTTAATCAATTTGTCGATGGTGTTTTTGTAGCCAGTGTTAGCCTCTTTGATGCGGCGGTTGGCAATAACCATGCAGAAGGTAACGGCTTTATGACCCATAAGGGCTGCAAGGCCAGCAAGGGCAGAGCTCTCCATTTCGAAGTTGGTGATGTGGAGACCATTGTAAGAGAACGACTCTACCTTCTCGTTTTGACGAGGGTCGGCAAGAGGGATGCGGAGTTCGCGACCCTGAGGACCAAAGAATCCTCCACATGCGATGGTGATGCCTCGTACCATGTCGTCTTTAGCAATGCGCTCTACCATTTCTTTGTCGGCATCGATAGAATATGGATAAGGCTGACACATGTTGCCCGTCCAACCGAGGTGAGCAACGAGTTGGCGCTCGAGTTCAAGGTCACAAACCTGATTACGTCCGGCATAGAAATTGAGCAAACCATCGAAGCCTATTGAGGTCTGCGAGCAAACGAAGGTGCCCACAGGTGTGTATTCTTGCAATCCGCCACAGGTGCCAATGCGCACGAGCTCAAGTGTGCGATGGGTGTCGTTTTCGAAGCGAGTCTTGAAATTGATGTTGGCAAGAGCATCGAGCTCGTTCATCACGATGTCGATGTTGTCGCAACCGATGCCTGTGCTTAATACTGTGATGCGTTTGCCCTGATAGGTACCTGTAATGGTGTGGAATTCACGACTTTCTATATCACATTCTTTAGTGTCGAAATGTGAGGCTACGAGGGTTACTCTTCCTGGGTCGCCAACGAGGATTACCTTATCGGCTAATTGCTCTGGTTTGACATGAAGGTGGAATACGCTACCATCTTCGTTGATTATCAATTCTGATTCTGCAAAACGTTTCTTTTCCATGATTAATGATTGTTTAGTTCTGTTGATCTAATGTTTTTTTCTAATTGTTTTATCTCATTGAATAAAGCCTCTTGTTTGTTTTCGAGGGTGCGAATCTTGTAGGCGTCAGCCGATTTGTTGGAAGACTCACCATAGTTTTTGCGAGCTTCGTCAAGTTTTGAAGATAATGACTCGAGGGTGTTCGTTTTGTCTTTCCATTGACGATACATCTCTTTAGCTGCAGCTGATTTGAAATCGTTGGCAGAAGGATAGACGGTGTTGTCGTTTATAACGAACTTGTTGGAAGACAGAGATTTAACTATCTTGGAAGCTATCCGTTTTTTGATGTCAGATAGTTTGGCCATTGCAGCTTTGCGGTTACCAAACTTCCATGTGTCGGCGATGCTTAAAATGCGCGAATAGCGTTCTATCTCTACGTTGGTGAGGTTGGTGTCTTCGAAGCCTTGACGCGAAGCTGTAGGCACGAAGGTGTAGATGCAAACCTTGTCTTCAGGCTGTCGGCGGTCGGTAACGAGCCAACCAAGGTGGTTGATGTCGTCGATGGCAAGGAGATAGTCGTTTGCTGTAGAATTGAATGGCAAGCCAATATTCTCAGGAGAATAGAAAACACCTTTGTCGAGGTCGAAAGTAGACATGAAGATGTCGTAGCCACCCATAGAGTTTACGCCTTGAGCTGCGAAATAGAGCGTTACGCCATCAGCCATAAGGTATGGATAGTTGGCACGTTCTATACCTTCGGATTTCTTGAAGAGAGGGGTAGGCGAAGACCATCTGTCGGCAAGCTTGTCGGCAGAATAAAGAGCTGACGATGTGCTGTCGCCATGAGCAAAAATCAAACGGTCGCCAAACTCGTTGAGATATTGAGAGTGCAGGGTGTCGCGCATGGTGAGTTTGCCTGCTTCAGAAATAAGAGGTATCTTCGATAAGAAGTCTTTCTTGTCGACAACAACGCTATCTACAAACATGAGTTTTGCTGTAGATGGTATCATTGACTTGTATAGTTTAAGGCCTGGCGATTCTACTACGGTGGTGGTAGAACGCTTGGTTTTCACTTTTCCTTTCTTTTGCGCTGTGGCTGACATGGTTGTAGACAACGCGATGACGATGGTTAATATTTTAAGATTCATCTTTTTTACTTTTATAATAACAAAGATAAAGAAAAAAGATGAGAGAAAGAAATTGTTTAATATCTTTAACTAAAAAAGAAAAGGGGATTTAAAGGAGGAGGGGAGAATCAAATAGTAAGAAGGGAGAGAGAGGGAAAGCGGTGCAGCCGAGCTGCACCGAACCCAACACAAGGGGTATTTGATTCTTCACTCTTCGTTCTTCACTCTTCACTTAAATACGAAATAGACGGCGGCAATGAGACAGGCAAAGGCTGCAAAATGATTCCAATGGAGGCCTTCGCCCTGGAACAGCATATTGGCAATGACGGCAAAGACGATGAGCGAAATGCACTCTTGGATAACTTTGAGTTGTACCAAAGTGAAGGGGCCGCCATTGCCAACGAAGCCTATACGATTGGCTGGCACCTGACAGCAATATTCGAAGAATGCTATTATCCAACTAAATATAATGACACCAAACAGAGGCCAGTTTGAGCTGACCCCAGTTTGCTGAAGTTTAAGATGTCCGTACCAAGCTAATGTCATGAAGATATTGCTCAATACCAGCAACAAGATAGTGTATAACATCTATTGTTTGTTCTATTATTACGGATTAATTGAGTAGGGTTGTGAACCTACAGATATGATTATTTTTTAAGAGCCTCGTCCATGTTGAGCGCAGCTCTACGACCATCGCCCATAGCAAGGATAACAGTTGCGCCACCACGAACAATATCGCCACCTGCATAGATAGAATCGCACGAACTCTTCATGGCTTCATCTACAGAAATGGTATTCTTACGTCCAAGTTGCAAACCCTGAATAGAATTAGGCACTAATGGGTTAGGAGAAACTCCAACGGCTACGATTACCTGGTCGCAATCGATGGTGATGGTGTTGCCTGTGGCTACAGGACTACGACGACCACTTGCGTCTGGTTCGCCAAGTTGCATGACATCGAGTACGGCTGCCTTTACAGCACCATTCTCATCGGCAAGGTATTCCTTAGGATTGTGAAGTGTGAGGAAGTTGATTCCCTCTTCCTTTGCATGTTTAACCTCTTCGAGACGTGCTGGCATTTCAGCTTCGGAACGACGATAAACCAATGTGACCTCAGCACCAAGTCGCTTGGCTGTGCGACAAGAGTCCATGGCTGTGTTTCCACCGCCCACAACGACAACCTTTTTGCCAAGGTTCATAGGAGTGTCGGTGAGAGGATTGGCAGCATCCATGAGGTTTACACGAGTGAGGTATTCGTTAGACGACATGATGTTGATGACATTTTCGCCAGGGATATTCATGAAGTTTGGCAAGCCTGCACCCGAACCAACGAAGATGCCCTTGTAGCCCTCTGATTCAAGCTGGTCGACAGTAATGGTTTTGCCCACGATGCAGTCAGTAGTGAAGTGAACGCCCATCTTCTTGAGGTTTTCAATCTCTACGTCGACAATCTTGTTAGGCAAGCGGAATTCAGGAATACCATATTTCAATACACCACCAATTTCGTGGAGAGCCTCGAAGACATGAACATCGTAGCCCTTCTTTGCCATGTCGCCAGCAAAGCTCAAGCCAGAAGGACCTGAGCCGACGACTGCCACCTTGATGCCATTGGCAGGTGCCAACTCTGGCAAAGAAATGTTGCCACTCTCGCGTTCATAGTCGGCAGCGAAACGCTCAAGATAGCCTATGGCGACAGGTTTTTCGCCCATCTTTAAGTGGATACACTTGCTTTCGCATTGCTTCTCCTGAGGACAAACACGTCCGCATACTGCAGGCAGAGCAGAAGTCTGTTTAAGCACCTTAGCTGCATCGAGGAAATGTCCGCGCTCAATATTTTTGATAAACGAAGGAATGTTGATGTTGACAGGACATCCCTCAACACAAGTAGGTTTGCCACAATCTAAGCAGCGTTTTGCTTCAAGCAATGCCATCTCGGGAGTCAGTCCGATGTTTACTTCCTCTAAACGAGTTGTGGCACGATAAATAGGGTCGAGCTCTGGCATCTGTACACGCTCAATCTTTTTACGTTCGGTAGCCCTCATTTCGGCACGAAGCTGCTTGCGCCATTCTGCCTCTCTATTAGTGAGAGAAGACACGTCGGGGTCGCACGCATCATATTGAGAAGGAGTGTGGTCGATAGAGGTTGAGACCTTGCTGCCCAATACGGCATTGCAATGTTCTTCGTAGTGTTCCATCTCTTCGCGCTCTACAGCCTTGAATGTGCCCATGCGCTTGAACATCTCGTCCCAATCGACCAAGGCTCCATCAAACTCAGGACCATCGATACATACGAACTTTGTTTTGCCACCAATGGTGAGTCGGCAAGCACCACACATACCAGTGCCGTCGACCATGATGGTATTGAGAGAGACGTCGGTAGGAATGTTGTATTTCTGTGTGAGCAAGCAACAGAACTTCATCATGATAGGAGGGCCAATGGCAAACACCTTGTCAATGTGTTCCTGCTGGATGAGCTTTTCGATGCCGATAGTGACAACCCCCTTTTCGCCAGCCGAACCATCGTCGGTCATGATGATAACCTCGTCGGAATTTTTGCGAACCTCGTCTTCCAAGATTATCAAGTCTTTGTTGCGACCTGCCAATACGGAGAGCACTCTGTTGCCAGCAGCCTTGAGAGCATTGATGATAGGGAGCATTGGTGCTACACCAACGCCACCTCCGGCGCAGATGACGGTGCCGAACTTTTCTATGTGAGTAGGGTTACCAAGTGGACCAACAACATCGGTGATGAAGTCGCCCTCGTTGAGATTGCAGAGCTTAGTTGACGACAATCCCACCTCCTGTACTACGATGGTGATGGTACCTTTTTCGATGTCGGCATCAGCAATAGTAAGAGGCATACGTTCGCCATTCTCGCCAACACGCACAATAACAAAGTTGCCAGCTTTGCGGCTCTTTGCTATCAGCGGAGCTTCAATCTCGAAAAGGAATACCTTTTCAGAGAATTGCACTTTCTTGATAATCTTGTTCATTTCAGTTTCTTTGGGTTGTTTAGTATTTGTGTATTGATGTTTCGGTTAAAACAAAAATGTTGAATGCTGAGAGCATAATAATCCATCTCTCAACATTCAACATGCAATATACGATTTAATTAAAAGTTATTGTCGTCGAGCATCTCGAAACCACAATAAGGCACCAAGCACTTAGGCACGCGGATGCCTTCTGGAGTTTGATTGTTTTCGAGGATGGCAGCAACGATACGAGGCAAAGCCAAAGCCGAACCATTCAAGGTGTGGCAAAGCTCAATCTTCTTATCATCAGCATGACGATAGCGACACTTCAAGCGGTTGGCCTGATAGCTTTCGAAATTAGATACAGAAGAAACCTCGAGCCAACGCTTTTGAGCTGCGCTCCAAACCTCGAAGTCGTAGCAGATAGAAGATGTGAAGCTCATGTCGCCACCGCAGAGACGGAGAATATGGTAAGGCAACTCCAACTTCTTGAGCAATCCCTCAACGTGAACCAGCATTTCTTTCAAGCTCTCGTAAGAGTGTTCTGGCTTGTCTATACGTACTATCTCTACCTTGTCGAACTGGTGAAGACGATTCAAACCACGAACATCCTTGCCATAAGAACCTGCCTCACGACGGAAGCAAGCAGAATAAGCACAACGCTTGATAGGAAGATCCTTTTCGTCGAGGATTACATCGCGGAAGATATTTGTTACAGGAACCTCGGCAGTAGGGATGAGATAGAGGTCGTCGAGGTTGGCATGATACATCTGACCTTCCTTATCAGGAAGCTGACCAGTACCGTAGCCGCTGGCCTGGTTGACAACGTATGGAGGCTGTACCTCGAGATAGCCACTCTTGCGAGCTTCCTCCAAGAAGAAAGCTTCGAGAGCTCTCTGCAAGCGAGCCATCTTGCCAATATAGAATGGGAAACCAGAACCTGTGACCTTTACACCAAGGTCGAAGTCGATGAGGTTGAATTTCTTGCATAAATCCCAATGGCACATAGCATCTTCAGGTAGGTTAGGCATTTCGCCACCTTCCTTTACCACAACATTGTCAGAGGCATCCTTGCCTTCTGGAACATCGTCGTTAGGAATGTTAGGTATCTGGCAGAGCAACTGTGTCAAGTCGTTTTGAGCTTTCTCCATAATCTCCTCAATGGCTTTGCATTCAGCTTTGAGGTTTGCAACTTCGTTCTTAGCCTGTTCAGCAGCCTCTTTGTCGCCAGCCTTCATGAGCTGACCAATCTTCTTAGCCAACTGGTTGGCCTGCTGCTTAGTGGCATCAGACTTCTGCTGTGCGTCACGTCTGATTTTGTCGTATTCTAAAACTTTGTCTATGGCCTCGCGAGCACCATTGAAGTGCTTCTTCTCAAGACCCTTGATTACGCGTTCAGTTTCCTCACTGATGAGTTTAAGTGTAAGCATACTTATATTATATTGTTGTATTTATACCCATTAATAATGATATTGCTTGCAAAAATACAAAATCTATCTGAAACAGCAAAATTATTGCGTTTATAATATTAAATATCGTTAGTAAGGAATGGTACATTATAATATTAATAAGGTGTGGGAGTAATAAAGGTTAAGAAAATGCTGCCAAATGACAAAATTTAAGTGTTGTTATAACTTTTTTGTTCATTTTCTTGTTTTAATGATAAAAATAATATAAATTTGCAGAATAAACATCAACAAATATAACTAATAATAAAATTAATAACGTTATGAAGAAAGTAATTCTCTCAATAGCACTTGCGATGATGTCGGTAAGTGCTATGTTTGCTCAAAGTGCAGAATTTAAGTATGGTTTGGGTAACAGAATAGGTATAGGCGTTGGTGCTGGTACAGAAGGTATTGGCGTTGACGTTTCAACTTGCTTTAACAAATATTTTGGCGTAAGAGCAGGTTTGAACTTTATGCCAGATATTAATATCAAGACAGATGTTGATATTGAGCCAAATGTAGATGGTCTTCCAGAACTTAGCGGTGATGACGCAACTCTGAATGTGAAGGGCTCTTTGAAGCGCACATCATTTGATGTGAAGTTTGATTGTTATCCAACAGGTGGTACATTCTTTGTTACTGCAGGTTTCTCTGTAGGTGGCGAAAAGCTTGTTCAGGTTACTGGTCATAGTGATTATATTCAGAACAACTATGATAAGGCGGAAAAGTACGGTATTCAGATTGGCGACTACAACATTCCTTTTGATGAGAATGGTGATGTTAATGGTGGATTGAAGGTTAACAATTTCCGTCCTTATCTCGGTCTTGGTTTTGGTCGTTTGATTCCAAAAAACCGTATTGGTTTCCGTTTTGAAATGGGTGTTCAGTTTCATGGTAAGCCAAAGGTTTATGCAGATGGTGTAGATGTTAAAAATCTTATGGACCAGCTTGATGAGGAAGCATCTGACGATATTACCAAGATCATGAATGATTTTAAGGTTTGGCCAGTTATAAAGCTCAGCTTCCGCGGCAGAATATTGTAAGGTTCTACGCTTAAGGAAATAAAAAATAAGAGTGGAAAGTTTAGGAGTTTTCTCCATATGCTTTCCACTCTTTTTATTTTGTTGAGATAATACTAAAACTTTTGCTTGAACTAAAACTATTGTTGAGTAAATCCAAGCATGCGATACTCTTTGCCGTAGATAGAAAGTGATGTCATGCGGATGAGAGTCTTCATATTTAAGCTTGTCATGCTGAAGCTGTTGTCGAGAGAAGCCATTGGAAGGTATCTTTCCAATGCCCAGTTTTCCATTTCGCTTTGATTTTCAGGCAATGTAGCGATGTAGGAGCCATCCAATTTCTTGTCGTTGAAATGATAAATTGTATATTCTATCTTGTCGCTTCCCTTATATATTAATAAGGTGTCTTCGTCGCGAATCAGCTGATCGCTGTTTTTAACATAGTATTTCACTGTTTCGCGATTATGTCCGAACTGAATATAAGGTTCGCTGAAGTCATTATACTGACCTTTGACTGTAACGACGAAAGCACCCTTTGAACTTACCATTTTTGCCGTTCCCACTCGTTTGGCAATAATTTTGCCTCCCATTATTGAAGCTACGAGGTCGTTGTCAGACTTCCAAGAAAGGTCTTTGCCCTTAGCCAATTCTTGTGTGCTACCAGCAGTTAGGGTGACATTGTCAAATTGGATGAATTCTTTCTGATAGTCATCATCTTTAGCGTCGTCGTCGCATGATGTCATTCCAAATGCGAGGAATGAACATAGGACCGATAATAGAATAAATTTTGTTTTCTTCATTTTCATTTCTTTAATTCGCTGCAAAATTAATCTATTTAATTCAATTACTATTAAATAGATGTTCAAAAATTGGGGAATAACTGAAATCTTTATTATTTTTTATGGAATTTAAGGAGATTAGCTTCTATTGAGGTTTAATAAGGGGAATAAAAAAAGAGTGAAGAACTTAGACGAGAGGTCGTTGGGTTCTTCACTCTTGGGATTAGAAAAATAATTCTGATGTAGAATTAGGATTGTAATCGGGTAGGGAGTTACTTCACAGGGATTTTATCCACACGCTTCTGATGGCGTCCTCCTTCGAAGTCGGTAGCGAAGTATTCGTCCATAATTTTGCGAGCCATGTCGTTGCCAATGAAGCGTCCTGGCATTACGAGGACGTTGGCATCGTTGTGCTGACGAATAAGATGAGCAATTTCAGGAATCCAGCAAAGTCCGGCACGGATAGCTTGATGCTTGTTGAGAGTCATGCTGATGCCCTCACCACTACCGCAGATTGCTATTCCTGGAAACACTTCGCCCTTCTCGATGCCTTCAGCTAAAGCATGACCGAAGTCAGGATAGTCGCAACTATCTTCAGAGTAGGTGCCATAATCTTTATAAGGCATACCGTGCTCATCAAGATATTGTTTAACGAATTGTTTCAAAGCAAAGCCAGCATGGTCACTGGCTAAGCCCACAGTTTTTATCTCCATTATGATTGTTATTGTTTTATCCCAAGATGGCTTTCACCTGCTTGTAAACATTCTCTGAAGTGTAGCCAAGTTTCTCGTCGAGTACCTTGTAAGGTGCTGAGAAACCAAATGACTCCAAGCCCCAGATGTTACCCTCTGCCTCAGGTACAAGACCAAGGAGATTGACAGGAAGACCAGCTGTGAGACCGAACTTCTTAACATCGTGAGGAAGAACAGAAAGCTGATATTCCTTGCTCTGAAGACGGAACAATCCCTCAGAAGGAACGCTAACGATGCGAACCTTAACACCCTCTTTGCGGAGAAGCTCTGCACCAGCAACAAGAGTAGAAACCTCAGAACCAGTAGCTACGAGGATGATATCAGGATTTTCGTCTGAGCCACCTACAATGTAACCACCCTTAGCAGCAAGGCTGTAGTCGTTGCCTTCAGGAAGGTTAGCGATGCCCTGACGTGAGAAGATGAGAGCTGTAGGAGTAGACATGTTTTCCATAGCAAGCTTCCAAGCCTCTGTTGTCTCTTTAGCATCAGCAGGACGAAGAACGAGAACTGAAGGTTTGCCATGATGGTTTTTCAGCTTCTCCATTAAACGAATCTGTGCCTCCTGCTCAACAGGCTCGTGAGTAGGTCCGTCTTCACCTACGCGGAATGCATCGTGAGTCCAGATGAACTTAACAGGAAGTTCCATGAGAGCTGCCATACGAACAGCAGGCTTCATATAATCAGAGAATACGAAGAATGTACCACATGCAGGAATGACACCTCCGTGGAGAGCCATACCGATGCAGCAGCAAGCCATAGTAAGCTCAGCAACACCAGCCTGGAAGAATGCGCCCGAGAAGTCGCCCTTGGTGAAGGCATGAGTCTTCTTCAAGAAACCGTCAGTCTTATCGGAGTTAGAAAGGTCAGCAGAAGCACAAACCATATTAGGAACCTGCTCTGCAAGAATGCCAAGACATGCAGCAGAAGCAGAACGTGTAGCATCGTTGTCCTTCTGTACACACTTGCTCCAATCAATCTTAGGAGCCTTGCCGCTAAACCATTCAGCCTGAGCAGCAGCCTTCTCAGGGTTAGCATCAGCCCAAGCCTTCTCTTCAGCATAACGTTCTGCGCAGATAGCCTCGAGCTCCTTAGCACGGTTAGCGTACATTTCCTTAACATCGTCGAAGATAACGAATGGATTCTCTGGGTTGCCACCAAGATGCTTGATAGTGTTGATGTAAGCGTCGCCACCAAGAGGAGCACCATGGGTCTTGCAGTTAGCTTCGTAAGAAGTACCGTCAGCCTTCAAAGCACCCTTACCCATAACGCACTTACCGATGATGAGGGTTGGCTTGCCTTCTACCTTCTTAGCAGCATCGAGAGCCTGACGAATCTGGTCTACATCGTTGCCGCAGATTTCGATAACTTCCCATCCGAGAGCACGGTACTTAGCTGCTGTATCTTCGTTCATAACGTCCTTAGTCTCTGTAGAGAGCTGGATGTCGTTAGAGTCGTAGAACATGATGAGGTTGTCGAGACCGAGAGTTCCTGCTATACGAGCGCCACCCTGTGAGATCTCTTCCTGAATACCGCCATCAGAGATGTATGCGTAGATGGTTTCCTTTTCGAATGTTGGGTTGCCTGTATGAGCAGCAAGGAACTTAGCTGCGATAGCTGCACCAATAGCAAAAACATGACCCTGACCAAGAGGACCAGAAGTGTTTTCAATACCACGAGCAATCTCAAACTCTGGGTGACCAGTAGTAGGAGAGCCCCATTGGCGAAGCTGCTGCAACTCTTTGAGAGAGAACTTGCCGATAAGGCAGAGCTGAGAGTAGAGCATAGGAGCCATGTGACCAGGATCGAGGAAGAAACGGTCGCGACCAACCCACGCAGGGTTCTTTGGATCATACTTCAAATACTCAGAATAGAGCACGTTGATGAAGTCGGCACCACCCATAGCACCACCTGGGTGACCAGACTTTGCCTTTTCTACAGCAGATGCAGCAAGAATACGGATGTTGTCTGCTGCATGCAACATTACTTTGTTATCGTTCATAAGATGTTATTATTAAAACTTATTTCTATTTAATTTTGATTACCGCTATTGATTTAGCAGGTATTTTTACTGAAACATTCTGTTTAGTGAGTTTTGCTCCCTTGAATTCTGTAGGGACTATGCGATTAGGATTTTCGAAATCATTATAGTCGGCAACTGATTTGCAAGAGAGAATCTGACCTGTAACAGTCTTCGGCTTTGAAGCTATACCATCAAGAGAAAGGTTAACTTTCTGCTCTTTGTCGAGACTTACATTAGCAAGTGAAACAACAATTGTGCCATCTGCTGTTCGAGCAGCACTTGTAGATAGTAACGGAATAGTTCGATTGCCTCGTACTGACATAGAGTCAGTCTTTACTTCCATAGGCAAATATGTTGCCTCTTGGAAATCCTTATACATGTTGAATACATGATAAGTAGGAGTGAGAACCATGTGGCCAGTACCCATGGTGTCTGTAAGAATCATAGACTGTAACACATTAACCACCTGAGCAATGTTAGCCATGCGAACGCGGTCGGTATGTCGATGGAATACGTTGAGTGTTAAGGCTGCTACGAAAGCATCGCGCATAGAATTCTGCTGGTATAGGTGACCAGAGATAGTTCCAGGCTCTTCGTCCCACCATGTTCCCCATTCGTCAACAAGCAGACCTATCTGCTTCTTTGGATCTTTCTGATTCATGATGGCAGAATGCTTTTTGATTACATCCTCAATCTCAAGGCATTTGCCCATTGTCCAATAGTAGTCGTCGTTGTTGAACTTAGTGGCAGAACCCTTGCTACCACTCCAACCTGTAACTGTGTAGTAGTGGAGCGAAAGACCATTCATGCGATGACCAACATTGTTCATCAACACCTTTGTCCAATTGTAGTCGTAGTCGCTTGCACCTGAAGCAATCTTGTAGAGATGATGACCATCGTAGTTACGGCAGTAAGTTGAATAACGACGATAGAGGTCGGCATAATATTCTGGACGCATAGAGCCTCCACAGCCCCAACTCTCGTTGCCTACACCAAGGAACTTGACATTCCATGATTTCTCACGACCATGCTTGCGGCGAAGATTTGCCATTGGCGTTTCGCCATCAGAGGTCATGTATTCTACCCATTTAGCCAATTCTTCTACTGTGCCACTACCAACGTTGCCGCTGATATAAGGCTCGCAGCCAAGCATTTCGCAGAGATTCAAAAACTCGTGAGTACCAAAAGAGTTGTCCTCGATCGTTCCACCCCAGTTATTGTTCTGCATCTTTGGACGCTGGTTTTTAGGACCAATGCCATCCATCCAATGGTATTCATCGGCAAAGCAACCGCCAGGCCAACGAAGTACAGGAATCTGCAAAGACTTCAAAGCTTCAAAGACATCCTTACGATAGCCTTTGATGTTTGGAATCTTTGATTCCTCGCCAACCCATAGACCTCCATAAATACAAGAGCCAAGGTGCTCAGCAAACTGTCCATAAATTTCTTTATGGATTTTCTGATTACCTTGGTCGGCATGTATGGTGAGCGTTGTGTTTTGAGCTGTAGCTGCCAATGACATGGCAGCTACAGTTAATGCTGTGAATATTCTTTTCATACGTGGAGTAGGGGATTAATATTTGTTTTCTACTGCAACCTTCTCTATAGCGAGACCACGTTTGTAGTTCTCGATATAGATATTGAAGCCTGCTACATCCTCTGCTGTAGGAGCAATTTCTACACCTGTATTGCCTGCGAATACCTTGTTCTCAAGGAAGTCGGCAAGTGACTCGTGAGCACCGCTATTGACAAGATAAGAACCAAGGAGAGCAATACCCCATGCTCCACCTTCACCTGCAGTCTCCATTACAGAGATTGGAGAATTGATGGCAGCAGCAAGGATGCGCTGACCTACGCCCTTAGTTTTGAACAAACCACCGTGACCTGTGATGCGGTCAACTTTAACATGCTCTTCATTGAAGAGAATATCGTTTCCAATCTTCAAGACACCTACTGAAGCGTAGAGGTGTGAGCGCATAAAGTTGGCAAGATTGAACTTGTCGTTAGCAGAGCGAACAAACATTGGACGACCTTCTGCAAGACCTGTTACTGGTTCGCCAGAGATGTAGTTATAAGAGATGAGTCCGCCACAATCAGCATCGCCTTCGAGTGCATGGTTGTAGAGCTTACCGAATACCTCGTTCATGTCTACTGGCACGCCCAAGAGCTGCTGATATTCTTTAAATAGATTTACCCAGGCGTTGAGGTCGCTAGTGCAGTTGTTGCAATGAACCATAGCTACGAGTGAACCATCAGGAGTTGTTACCATATCAATCATCTCGTATGGCTTGGTGAGGTCTTTCTCAAGAACAATCATAGAGAATGAAGATGTGCCGGCAGAAACGTTACCTGTGCGCTGCTTAACAGCGTTTGTTGCAACCATACCTGTGCCAGCATCGCCCTCAGGAGGACAAAGAGGAACCCCTGCCTGCAAATGACCAGAAACGTCGAGCTTCTTAGCGCCTTCAACTGTCAAGCGACCTGCATCCTGTCCAGCATTTAGAACCGTAGGGAAAATGTCGAGCAAATTCCATTTATAGCCTCTTGATGCAATAAGACCATTGAACTTCTTCACCATGTCGGCATTATAGTTCTTAGTCTCAGGGTCAATAGGCATCATACCTGAAGCATCGCCTATGCCAAGAACTTTTTCGCCTGTGAGTTGCCAATGAATGTAACCTGCCAATGTTGTTTGGAAGGCAATATCTTTAACGTGGTCTTCACCATTGAGGATGGCTTGATATAGGTGTGAAATACTCCAACGAAGTGGAATGTTGTAAACAAAGAGTTTAGACAACTCTGCAGCTGCCTTAGCTGTATTTGTATTACGCCATGTGCGGAATGGAACAAGGATTTCTTCATTGTCGTTGAAAGCCATATAGCCATGCATCATAGCGCTGATACCTATAGCTGCAAGCTTCTCTATTTCACTATCATACTTTGCCTTAACATCCTTGCGGAGATCAGCATAGCAATCCTGTAAACCTGACCAGATAGCATCGATGCTGTAAGTCCAAAGGTTGTTGACGAGTTGGTTTTCCCACTCGTGGCTACCCTGTGCTATAGGCTTATTCTCTTCGTCGATGAGAACAGCCTTGATACGGGTAGAGCCAAACTCGATACCGAGAATGGCTTTACCTGATTCTATTGTTTGTTTTGCAGTCATGTCTATTACTTGAGAGCCTTGTTAAGCATGTAATAAATCTCATTGTTACGGAGCTGCTGTTTGAAGCTACTGATGGTGGTATTCTTGTCGATGTTTACGTACTCGATACCAACGATCTCTGCGAAATCTTCCCAGTATTCAGCTGTGATGTCGTAAGAGAATGCACTATGGTGTGTACCACCTGCGAGAATCCATGCACCTGCACCAATCTCGAATGTTGGCTGTGGAACCCAAAGAGCTGAAGCAACAGGGAGCTTAGGCATTGGCTTTGGCTCGATGCACTCTACTTCGCTTGTGATAAGACGGAAACGGTTACCAAGGTCAACAACTGTAGCCTTGATACCATGACCAGTCTTTGATGTGAATACAAGGCGAGCTGTCTGCTGCTTACGAATGCCGATGCCAAGGAAGTGAACCTCGAGCTTTGGCTTATCTGTAGCAATCAATGGACAAACCTCGAGCATGTGGCTCTGGAGTGAAGATGTGCAGTCGGCAGCAAAGTTCAAAGTGTAGTCCTCAAGGAATGAGCATCCCTTTTCAAGACCCTGGTTCATAACCCAAAGTGTGCGATAGAGACAAGCTGTCTTCCAGTCGCCCTCAGCACCGAAGCCATAACCCTCAGCCATCAAGCGCTGTGAAGCAAGACCTGGAATCTGGTCGAAACCGCAGAAGTTAGGATCGTCGATGTTTGCATCACCAAGGTCATCAAAGTTTGTTGTGAAAGCTGTTGCCTTTTCCTCCTTAAGTACACGACGGAGAGCGATTTCTGCTTTAGCCGCGTTCTTAACCTTCTCCCAATATACTTCTTCACCCGACTCATCAATCTTGATGGTGTAAGCCTTCTTATATTCTTCAACGAGAGCATCAGCCTCTGCATCAGTAACCTTCTTGTAGTATTCCATCAATGAAGATACTGGATAGTAGTCTACATGATAGCCAAGACGCTGTTCGAACTCTACACGGTCGCCATCGGTAACGGCAACATTATTCATGTTCATACCAAACATCAAGCAACGTACGTTGTGAGCATCAGCAACACCTGCTGCAACACGTGCCCATGTAGCAATCTGCTTCTGAGCAGCTTCGCTCTTCCAATAGCCAACAACAACCTTGCGAGGTACACGCATGCGAGTGCAGATATGACCAAACTCGATGTCGCCATGTGCTGACTGGTTGAGGTTCATGAAGTCCATGTCGATGTCGTTCCATGGAATTTCAGCGTTGTACTGTGTATGGAAGTGGAGGAGAGGCTTCTTTAATGACTGAAGACCCTTAATCCACATCTTTGCTGGCGAGAATGTGTGCATCCATGTGATAATACCAACACACTTCTCGTCGTTATTAGAAGCCTTCATGACAGCCTCTACTTCGGCTGATGAATTTGCTGTGCCTTTATAAACAACCTTAATAGGAATGATTCCACTATTGTTGAGTCCATCGACCATCTCTTTAGAGTGGCCATCAACGATTTTTACTGTTTCGCCTCCGTAAAGAAGCTGTGCTCCTGTTACGAACCAAATTTCTAAGTTCTCAAATGCTTTGATCATAGTTTTAAGTTTTTTAATGGTTTATTGTATTGTTATTATTGTTTTATAGGTGTTTAAAGTCTTTTATCCTTTTTTCTTCTGGCCGTAGTAGGCGTTAGGACCGTGTTTGCGGCTGAAATGCTTCTCCACGAGGAGTGGGTTCATGGTGGTGTTAGGATTTACAGAGAATGAAATGAATGCCATCTTTGCAACCTGTTCCATTACTACTGCATTGTAAACTGCATTATCAGCATCCTTACCCCAAGAGAAAGGACCATGGTTCTTTACTAAAACACCAGGAGTGTGAACAGGGTTGATGTTTCCTTTTTTGATACGCTTAACTATAACATTGCCTGTCTCGAGCTCATATTCGCCCTTTACTTCAGCTTCTGTCATGTCGTCAGTACATGGAATGCAATCGTGGAAGTAGTCGGCATGTGTAGTTCCAATATTAGGAATGTCCTTGCCAGCCTGTGCCCATGCTGTAGCGTAGGTAGAGTGAGTATGTACGATACCACCTATCTCAGGGAATTCGCGATACAACACAAGGTGAGTAGGTGTGTCGGAAGAAGGGTTTAGGTCGCCCTCTACAACTTTACCAGTTTCAAGATCTACTACTACCATGTCGGAAGCCTTCATAGTGTCGTATGAAACTCCAGATGGCTTGATGACAACAAGACCCTTTTTGCGGTCGATTCCGCTAACGTTTCCCCATGTAAATATTACAAGGTTGTGCTTAACCAAATCGAGGTTTGCACGGAAAACTTTCTCTTTGAGTTCTTCTAACATAAAAATATGTTTAAATAGGTGTTATATATATTATTGATAATTAGTTATTATTGTAATTTAAACGAAGGATCTTCAGCATACGACTTCTTGTTGAAGCGGTAGAGTGCAGCTCCTCGTTTAGATGTTTTCTTGTCTATGAGTTCCGTCTTTTCTATAAAGTCGATCTGCTTTATGCGCTTGCGGAAATTGCGCTTATCGATTTCACTTCCCAATACTGCTTCATATACATGCTGTAATTGTGTGAGTGTGAAGAGGTCGGGTAGGAGCTTAAAGCCTAAAGGCTCTGTACTAATGTTGTGACGAAGAATGTTCAATGCCGTTTGAACCATCTTGTTGTGATCAGAATAGAGCTGTGGCAATTCTTCAAGACTTACCCATGAAAGATTGTGCTCTTGACGAAGTTTGTCGTCATAGTCTTTGACGTTTATCAAAGAATAGTAGGCAATGGAGATTACACGTTCTCCTGGGTCACGATCAACAGCACCGAATGCTGCAACTTGTTTCATAAAGGCATTCTTCATGCCTGTTAGATTGTACAACACTCTACTGGCAGCCTCGTCTATGCTCTCGTTTTGTTCTACGAAACCGCCATATAATGACCATTCATCAAATCCTGGATCCATTTTACGCTTACCTATAAGGAGCTTTAACTTACCTTCATCGAATCCAAAGATAATGCAGTCAACAGCAACGTATGCTTTATTATGTTGAACATAGAAATTTGTCATAGTTCTAAGTTATATTAAAGGTTTAGTAATATTAGAGGTGTGGGTATTTTTTTATTGAATAGGTTTTGATTGGGTGTCTTAAATGTTTTATTGTTTAATATGGTGTCTTGAAGGTGCTTTACCTCCAAGACACCAAGTTTGTTGTTTACCAGAAGTACCAATAGAAAGCTGCACAAAGACCGATAACGATGAGTGAACCAACGATATCGAAAGTGCCCCAGCTTTCACGAATAGACTTCTTGAAGTCTGATGTGAAAGTAATAGCTTCTACCTGTTCCTTGCTTGGAGCAGGAGTGAAGCAGCTCACCACAACCATAAATATGATGAGGAATACGAGTAACCAGCACTCAAATACAAGCCAGTTAGTCTGCCAGAACCATGAGGTTGCATCCCAGAATGCACCATCCATTGTAGCTTTACCTGTGTCGGTGATAACATTTGTAACAAGACGGAGCATACCGATAAGGAAGCCTACAATCATAGTGTATTCACCAGCCTTAGGAGTAATCTTCTTGAAGAAGATACCCATAGCAAATACTGCTACCATGGCTGGAGCCAAGAGTGACTGAATTCCCTGGAGGTAGTTGTATAGGGTGTCCATCTTCATCATGATAGGCAACCATGCAAAACCGAGAACTACAACTACTACTGTTGCAATACGACCAACGAGTACATAGTGTGCCTCAGACATACCTTTTTTCAATGGTTTGTAGAAGTCTTCTGTGAAGAGTGTTGCACAGCTATTAAAGAATGCTGCCAATGAAGCAACAAGTGCGCAGATGAAACCGATAGTTACAATACCCTTAATACCTGCAGGCAATACACTCTTAACCATGATGGCAAAAGCAGCGTCTGTTTCATTCATCTGGATTGCGCCCTTCTGAGCCAAAGCTGCAGCAATCATACCTGGAATCAAGAACATGAAGCAAGGGAGAACTTTGAAGAAACCAGCTGCGATAGTACCACGACGAGCACGCTTCATAACTTCTGCATTGCTCTCGCCAGGAACCTGACCAAGTACACGCTGAACGATATGCTGGTCTGTACACCAATACCAGAAACCAATAATGGTTGCACCAAGGAATACTACGAAGCCTGGATACTCCTGGTACATAGAATCGCCAGCCTCCCAGTGGAACATGTGTGTTGTTCCATAGCCGTTGTTCAACTTTCCACAGTAATCCATCATATCTGCCCAACCAGCAGCAATGCTACCACCGCCAAGAGTTGAAAGACCAAGAAAGAGAACCAAGAATGAACCAATTACAAGGATAGGGGTCTGAATAGTAGACAAAGTCATCACACCCTTCATACCTCCAAATACTGTAAAGATGGTAGTTAGTACAATAAGTCCGATAGCTCCTGCCCAAAAATTCAAGCCCCAAAGATATTCGAAGAAGATACCACCAGTAAGGGCTGTTACACTTACCTTAGTAAGTATGTAAGCTACAAGAGTAATGATAGAGAGCCATGAACCTGTACGCTGTGTGTAGCGGAACTTCAAGAAGTCAGGCATGGTGATAATCTTTCCCATCTTATTGATAAGCAACTGGTAGAATGGTACAAACAACCATCCTAAGATAAGGATCATCCATCCCTGCATTTCCCAGTGAGCCATACCAACACCACTCTTGGCGCCAGTTCCTGCTAAGCCTACAAGGTGCTCTGAACCTATATTGGCTGCAAAGATAGCCATACCAATTACATACCATGGTTCACCTTTACCGAATAGGTAAGCTGAAGAATCTTCACCCTTTTGTGCTTTTCTGTCTTTTACAATCGCATGCCATACTGCCCATATAACACCGATTACACCAATGGCGAGTACTGCCCAGTCAAGCCATACGAACTCTGTTGAATTCCAATTCATTGTTTTTTTAGTTGATAATAATTATTTTACCGAGAATTTGTAAACTACATGACTATGATATTTCTCTCCTGGTTTAAGGTTTGCTGAAGGGAAATTCTTTTTGTTTGGAGCATCAGGGTATTTCTGTGTTTCCATGCATACAGATGCATGTACAGGATATTTGTTACCATGCTTACAAGCAATTCCTGTACCCTGGAAATTAGCGGTGTATATCTGTATACCAGGTTCGTTAGTAAACACCTCAAGATAGATACCTGTGTTAGGTGCATAAAGACTTGCTGCTACCTTTTTATCGTTGCCCTTACCATCCTTGTAAGTATTTAAACACCAGTTGTGGTCATAACCATTAGCATTCTTTATCTGTTGGAAGGCTGTGTCACCAATACATTCGTAGAGAGGACGACGCTTGGTAAAGTCCATAGGAGTACCATACACATCCTTGATTTCACCTGTTGTCATATAGGTAGAATCTGTAGGTGTGTACTTATCAGCATTGATAAAGAGTACCATGTCGGTACCTGGTTGAGAAGGATTGCCTGTAAGTGAGAAATATGAGTGGTTGCACATATTAATTACAGTTTCCTTATCAGTTGTTGCCTCGAATGTGCAATCAAGTGCATTGTCGTCTGTAAGCTTATAAGTAGCTGTTGCAGTAACTGTTCCTGGGAAGCCATTATCTCCATCCTTTGAAACCAATTTGAGCTCAAGAGTTTGATCGTCAATCTGTGTTGCATCATAAACCTGATACTGCCATCCTGAAGGACCTCCATGCAAGCAATGACCAAAGTTATTAGTTGGCAACTGGTATTCTTTACCAGCAATAGTCATCTTACCTTTATTAATACGGTTTGCATAGCGACCAATTGTTGCTCCGAAATCGCTTGGACTATTTACAGTATCTGCATACTGCTTAATGTTGTCGTATCCTAACACAACGTCTACCATCTGGTTGTCTTTGTTAGGAACCATCATTGAAACAACTCGACCACCAAAGTTAGTGATGCAAACTTCCATACCACTTTTGTTGGTGAGAGTGTAGAGTGCTACTTTCTTACCATTGATAGTGGTGTCGAACGCTGTTGGGTTTAATCCCGAAAGAGTTTGATTGCCTGAGCATGATGCCATTAATGCAACAGCAACACCTGCTCCGAGAATTAGGTTTTTTAAGTTACTCATAATTAATATTCGGTTATTAGTTGTTATAATATGATATATTCAGCGTCAAAGATACAACTTTTTTGTTAAAGTCAATAATGTTTCATTAAGTTTTTATACACAAAGTGTGGTTTTTACACTATTTAAACAAAAAAAGGTCTGCAAGACAGGAGTTTGCAGACCTTTTGTTTGTATTATTAAGCTAATAATAATGATTTCTTATGAATTAGCAAATCTTTCTTGAACCATCGCTGATAACAACGTTGATAACCTCTGGTTCATGTCCGTATTTCTCATTAAACTTAGCTTTAGCTGTAGCGATGAAGTTGTCGTAAACCTCAACCTTAACGAGGTTGATAGTGCAACCACCGAAGCCACCGCCCATGATACGGCTACCAGTAACACCATTTTCTTTAGCCAAGTCATTGAGGAAGTCAAGTTCTTCGCAGCTTACTTCATATTCCTTGCTAAGACCATAGTGTGTCTCGAACATCTTCTTTCCTACAGTCTCGTAGTCACCCTTTTCAAGAGCTTCACAAACTGCAAGTACACGATCCTTCTCACCGAGTACGAAGTGAGCACGTGTGTAATCTTCCTCGCTAACCTCAGACTTTACAGCCTCAAGTTCATCCCACTCAGCATCACGAAGAGTTTCAAATTTCTTGTTAGGGAAGTGCGCTGCAAGAGCCTTAACTACATTCTCGCAAGAATTGCGACGGTCGTTGTATGGAGAACCCTTCAACTCGTGCTTAACCTTTGAGTTCAACAATACGAGCTTGTATCCCTGTGGGTTGAATGGGAAGTATTCGAATTCGCGACTGCGGCAGTCGAGACGCATAAGTTTACCCTGCTGACCGAATACGCTTGCGAACTGGTCCATGATACCACAGTTTACACCGATATAGTTATGCTCTGTAGCTTGGCCTGCCAATACCATATCCCACTTAGAAACCTTATTGTCACCAAAGAGGTCGTTGAGTGCATAAGCGAAGCAACTCTCAAGAGCTGCACTTGAAGACATACCAGCACCGAGAGGAACATCACCTGCAAATGCTGTATTGAAACCCTTTACATCAACACCGAGTTTTTTCATTTCCTGAACGATGCCATAGATGTAGCGTGCCCATGTTGTCTTTGGACCTACAGGATCGTCAACCTTAAATTCAACCTTATCCTTAAGGTCGATAGAGTAGGCGATAACTGTGTTAAGTCCATTTGGACGAACTTCAGCCATGATACCCTTGTCTACTGCACCTGGGAATACGAATCCACCATTGTAGTCTGTATGCTCACCAATTAGATTGATACGACCTGGTGATGCATATATGTTTCCTGTTTTACCGTCGAAGTGCTTAATAAATCTACTTCTTACAAATTCTATATCCATAGCTTTAATATTTTTAAAGGTTTAACTTAGATGGTTTTATTTAAAACTTAATTATAAATCAAATAATGATTAGTCTACCTTGATATCCTTATTCACATTCTTGCAACCCCAGATAGAGTAGAAGAGGATGTAAGCGAGCATGGCAACAATAAGCCAATATGAATTAAGGTAGCTAATACCGAGTTGCTGTACGAGAACAAGATCCTGGAAGAATGGCATCATGCCACCACCAAATACCATTACCATGAAGATACCAGAAGCTTTTGCTGTGTATTTGCCAAGACCTTCTGTTGAAAGGTTAAAGATACCACCCCACATGATAGATGTACAAAGACCACAGAGGAAGATAAATACACAAGACAATGGAACTGTTGCATTTTCAATCTTGATGATACCGAGGTCGATATTAAGAGTTGTTGTAACGTCGCCTGTAAAGATAGCAGCAACAATGAGGATAATACCTACTGTAGAAACTGTAATCATTTGAGTGCGAGTAGAAACCTTACCAGAGATGATAGTAGAGGTAAGACGACCACAAAGCATCAAGAACCAGTAGATACCAGCCAAAGATCCTGCTACTGCTGCAGCACCTTCGAAACCACCTTCGCGGCTTATCCATTGGTTCATCATACCTGGAGTTGCAATTTCGATACCTACATAGAAGAAGATAGCTATAATACCGAGCAAGCAATGACGGAATGCAAGTGGAGATCTTTCGTATGTTACGTTCTTAAGGTCACCTTGTGGCTCCTTTATCTTGATGAACGAAATGATGCAAAATGCTGCAAGGAAGATAACAATACCTGTAATGATAAGAGGTGCAACGTCTGGGAAAGAATCCTTTGTCAATGTTCCTACAAGGAAACCTGTGAGAACAGGAGTTGCTGTTGCTGAAAGTGAGTTAAGGGTACCACCAGCCTGTACAAGCTGGTTACCAGTGTTGCCACCACCACCAAGAAGGTTGAGCATAGGGTTTACTACGGTGTTGAGCATACATACACAGAAACCGCAGACAAGTGCACCAAGCAAGTAAACATAGATGTTGTTTACTACACCAGAAAGCAACTGAATACCAAGACCTACAGCACCAACGATGAGTGCTATAAGAGCAGTCTTCTTGTATCCGTACTTGATAAGCATGTTTCCTGCAGGAATACCCATAACGAGGTAAGCTGTAAAGTTCATAAGGTTACCAGCCATACCTGCCCAATTGTAGGTCATACCCCAAATGTTACCGAAAGGCGCAGCCATGTTTGTTACAAAACTAATCATGGCGAAAATAAAGAACATGGTGATAATAGCAACAATGTTCTTCTCGTTTTTTGTTTCTGACATTGATTTAAGATTGTTTTATTAATGTTGATAATTTATTATTTAGAATTTATGTGCGCTTATATCTGTACAACATCATATGTGATGTAATACATATGATGTAATATATATAATGTATAGTATATTCACGCAAAGGGGTGGCTGATAAGAAATCAGCCACTCCTGTTATGCTATTATTGGTTATTTAGCTACCCCAAATTTATAGATTGTCTTCTGTTTATATTGGTCACCAGTATTAAGAACCACAGAAGGGAAATATGGATGATTTGGTGAATCAGGGAAGTGTTGTGCTTCAAAGCAAATACCAGAGCGACGTGGGAATGTTGCACCATTCTGACCAGCGTAGCCATCAGCCCAATTGTCTGTATAAAGCTGAACTCCTGGTTCTGTGGTGTAAACTTCCATAGTTCTGCCACTTACAGGCTCTGTAATCTTTGCAGCAAAGCTTAATTCACCTTCCTCTTTCTTATTCAGAACATAACAATGGTCATATCCTGCACCATTCTTAATCTGCTCATCGTCAGCATCAATATCCTGACCAACAGGCTTAGGTGTACGGAAGTCGAAAGGTGTACCCTTTACGAAGCGAATTTCACCTGTAGGAATACTTGTCTCATCAATAGGGAGATAGTAGTCTGCATTGATTTCGCAAATCAGGTTGTCGATAGTTGGGGTAGGGTTGGCAATACCTGATAATGAGAAGAAACCATGACTTGTTAAGTTAATAATGGTCTTTTTGTTTGTTGTAGCCATATATTCAATAACAAGCTCATCGTCGTTAGTGAAAGAGTATACAACTGTTACTCTAACTTCGCCAGAGTAACCCTCTTCGCCATAAGGGCTTACATACTTAAGAACCAATGACCAATCGTTCATCTGAAGAGCGTCCCAAACCTTAGCATTAAAGCCTTTCTTTCCACCATGAAGAGAGTTTGGACCATTATTGATTGGAAGGTTGTACTCTTTACCGTGAAGTTGAAATTTACCTTTGCAAATACGATTGCCATAACGACCAATCAAAGTTGAGAGATATGGTTCTGGAGAATTTATTACATCTTGTATGTTATCATGACCCTGGATTACGTTTGCCAACTTGCCTTCTTTATCTGGCACCATGATAGCAACCAAAGCACCACCATAGTTTGTTATAGCAACTTCATGTCCCTTATCGTTTCTCAAAACATACAAGTCTGTCTGCTTGCCATTTATTGTGGCCTGAAAATCTGCACGTTTCAGACCACAGATGTTTTCGGTTTCGTTAGTACTCATAATTAAATAGTTTTTAGTTACTCTTTGATATCTGCAAAGTAACTAAAAATTAATTAGAATTGCAAACGAAAAGCCGAAAAAATCTTGTGTTTTGAACGTTAAAAACTATTAACGTGACAAAAATGTTAGTAGGTCGGCAACAATGTAACTGCTACCTCCCACAAAAACGAAGTCGTCTTTATTAGAATCTTGTAGCGCTTTTGTATACGCAACTTCAACATTATCAAATATTTCGCCACGCAAGTCATGTTTAATTGCTATCTCTGCAACCCTTTCTGCTTTAATGGCTCTTTTAGATTCTGCTTGTGTCCAATAATAGATAGCGTTTTTGGGCAAAAGATACATAACAGAATTAATATCTTTGTCGTCTACCATACCAAATACAATTCTCAGCTGATTACATTGCTGCCGTTTTATCTGTGGAGCAAGATAATTCCATCCACCTACATTATGACCTGTGTCGCAAACAACGGTTGGATTGTTTTGAATTGTTTGCCATCTTCCCAATAGTCCAGTATTCTTGCAAATATTAGTAAGTCCTTTAGCGATGACATCATCATTTTTTATAATATTCATTTGCTTTAGGATGTTGCAAGCGCAAAGAATGGTATTCATGTTGCGCTCTTGGTAGTCACCTGAAAGCTCACCGACCAAAGTGCTATTGTTTGAAAGATAGTATCTTCTTCCTCCATCAGCCATAGGTGAAGATGATGTTACAATTGCATTGTCTTCAGCAAACACAATATCCGAATTTACCTCATTGGCTTTAGATTGGAAAACAGGACTTGTTTCTTCATTTGCTTCACCTATTATTACAGGCACACCTTTTTTAATAATACCAGCTTTCTCCGCTGCAATCTTTGCAAGAGTATCGCCTAAGAATTGTGTATGATCAAAGCTGATGTTAGTGATGATGCTAAGTATTGGTGAAATGATGTTTGTACAATCTAATCTGCCGCCAAGTCCAACTTCGATAATGGCTATGTCTACTTTTTGTTCATCAAAATATTTAAAGGCTAAAGCTGTAGTCAATTCAAAAAAAGAAGGATGTAAAGGTTCGAAGAATTTTCTTTCGTCTTCAACAAACTTTACAACTCGTTCATTACTGATACACTGACCATTAACTCTTATTCGTTCGCGAAAATCTACAAGATGTGGAGAAGTGTATAATCCAACCTTATAGCCTGCTTCTTGTAATATTGAAGCAAGTGAATGCGAACAAGAACCTTTGCCATTTGTTCCGGCAATATGAATTGTCTTAAAGTTGGTATGCGGATGATTAAAGTGCTTGTCAAGAGCAAGAGTATTTTGCAAACCCTCCTTATACGCAACAGCACCCACATGTTCGAAAACAGGGGTGCTGTTGTATAGATAGTTTAATGTTTCTTGATAATTCATGTTTATCTATTTTCTGTGAAGAAGTTTCTGAACTTCTTGAATATAGTCTGCTTGATGTTAGCATCGCCCTTGAAGTTGTCACTATTCTTAAATTCTTCAAGCGCTTCTTTTTCCTTCTTACTCAAAGTCTTTGGCACATAAACATTTACGTTCACTATCAAATCGCCTACGGAACGTCCGTAACCTTGAACTGCTGGCAGACCTTTTCCTCTAACTCTAAGGGTTGTTCCTGGCTGTGTACCCGGCTTAATACTGATTTTAATCTTGTCGCCAGAGATAATTGGAATCTCTACATCTCCACCAAGAGTTGCTGTAGGGAAGTCGAGCAATAGGCTATAGATAACATCCTGTCCATCTCTAACGAAAGTATCGTTCTTTTCTTCGCTAATCAAAACTTGGATATCACCATTAATACCATTATGCTGACCTGCATTTCCCTTGCCAGGTACATTCAATACCATACCTTCAGCAACACCAGCAGGAATCTTTATTTCAACTACTTCTTCGCCATTAACGACTCCAGTACCATTACATTCCTTACACTTATTTTTTATAACAGTACCTTCGCCATGACATGTTGGACACTCCGACTGAGTTTGCATCATACCGAAAACAGAACGTACTGTACGTGAAACAACACCACTACCATGACATGTTGGACAAGTTTCCGGTTTGCAGTCTCCTTCTGCTCCTGTGCCATGACAATGTGAACATACTACCTGTTTACGTACTTTGAAAGTTTTGGTAACACCTGTTGCAACTTCTTGTAAACTTAGCTTTACTCTCAGTCGTAAGTCTGCTCCTCTATATTGTGCATGACGTCGACCGCCACTATTGCCTCCGAAACCACCAAAGCCTTCGAAACCTCCAAAACCTCCGTGTCCTCCAAAGATGTCTCCAAACATACTGAAGATATCTTCGGTATTGAAGCCTGCGCCACCAAAGCCTCCATTACCACCAAAGCCACTAGGACCATTGAAACCAAACTGATCGTATTGCTGTCTTTTCTTTGCATCGTGGAGAACATCGTAAGCTTCTGCAGCTTCCTTAAACTTCTCCTCAGCCTCCTTGTTGCCAGGATTGCGGTCAGGGTGGTATTTAATAGCCAATTTGCGATAGGCTTTCTTTATTTCGTCTTCTGAAGCGTTCTTGTCAACACCAAGCACTTCATAATAATCTCTCTTAGCCATTGTTCTTTTAAATTATTGTTTGTTTTAAAAGTTATTGACCTACAGCCACTTTTGCATGTCTAATCACTTTGTCGTTCAAAGTGTAGCCTGTCTGTACGCAGTCTACAACTTTGCCTTTCTTATCATCACCCATGCCAGGAACCATAGCTATAGCTTCATGGAAGTCTACGTCAAATTCCTTATCGTCGGTATCAATCTTCTTAACTCCCAATCCTTCAAGAATAGTTCTGAGTTTTTTGAAGATTAGTTCCCAACCTTCTTCTAAAGCTTTCACAGAATCTGCTTTATCTGCATTAGCAACAGCGCGCTCCATGTCGTCAAGTACTGGCAAAATGGCAGTAATAGTCTTTTCGCCACCATTAAGCACGAGTTCTGTCTTTTCTTTCAATGAGCGTTTTCTGTAGTTGTCAAATTCTGCTACAGTTCTCAGATACTTATCTTTTAGGCTTTCTAATTCCTCTTGAGCCTTCTGTAGAGGGTCTTTTTCTTCAGTTTTTTCCTCAGCAGCAGCTAGTTCTTTGTTGTCGAAAGCTTCTGTGTTTGCTTCTGAAGTGTTTTCTGTATCATTTTCTGCATTTGCTGTCTCATTGGCAGTCTGTGCAGTATTCTCTTTCTCTTTTATTTCTTCGTTGTTCATAATTTGATCGTTAATGTTTTTTATGTATTACAATACAAATATTGTGCCATATAATATAATAGGTGGATGTGTTAGCACCCACCTATATAAAAATATGTTTATTTATAGTTTAAACATTATACATCTTTTCCTTCTGAGCCTTGATTTGAGCATCATAGATATACTCATCGTAAGGCATAAGCTTATCGATAGTTCCACTTGGAGTTAGCTCGATGATGCGGTCAGCGACCGTGCGGATAAACTCATGGTCGTGAGAAGCAAACAAGATATTACCCTTAAACTGTATAAGGTTGTTGTTGAATGCCTGGATTGACTCAAGGTCGAGGTGGTTAGTTGGAGTATCGAGGATAAGACAATTAGCATTCTGCAACTGCATACGAGCAATCATACATCTCATCTTCTCACCTCCAGAAAGTACATTCACCTTCTTCAATACCTCTTCGCCAGAGAAGAGCATACGTCCAAGATAACCCTTCATAGCAACCTCATTACCAGGACCATACTGTGAAAGCCACTCTACGAGATCCATATCAGAGTTGAAGAATTCTGTGTTGTCCAAAGGTAGGTATGCTGTTGTGATAGTAACACCCCACTTATATGTACCTGCGTCTGCCTCTCTGTTGCCATTAATAATTTCGAAGAGAGCAGTCATCGCCTTAGGGTTGTGAGAGAGAAATACTGTCTTCTGCCCCTTCTCGATGTTGAACGATACGTTATCAAATAATACTGTTCCGTCTGTATCTACAGCCTTCAATCCTTCTACTTCAAGAATCTGGTTTCCTGGTTCACGTTCCATCTGGAAAATGATTCCTGGATATTTACGGCTTGATGGACGAATTTCTTCAACGTTCAAACGTTCGAGCATCTTCTTTCTTGATGTTGTCTGACGGCTCTTTGCCACATTGGCAGAGAATCTGCGGATAAATTCTTCAAGCTGTTTGCGTTTTTCTTCAGCCTTAAGACGCTGGTTCTGGGCTTGACGAAGAGCCAATTGTGAACTCTCGTACCAGAATGAGTAGTTACCTGAGAATACAGTAATCTTACCAAAGTCAATATCCACAGTTTGAGTAGAAACTGCATCAAGGAAGTGACGGTCGTGGCTAACCACAAGAACTGTCTGCTCAATATTGCCGAGGTAGTCCTCCAACCACTCAACTGTCTCAAGATCAAGGTCATTGGTAGGCTCATCGAGCAACAAGTTGTCTGGATGACCAAACAAAGCTTTTGCAAGCATCACACGAACCTTTTCGTTGTTTGAAAGCTCGCTCATGTGCTTTGACTGCAATTCCTCCTTGATACCAAGGTTCTGCATCAGTTGTGCAGCTTCACTCTCTGCTTCCCAGCCGTTCATTTCTGCAAATTTCAATTCCAAGTCTGCAGCACGGTTTCCGTCTTCTTCTGTCATTTCCGGCTTAGCATAAAGAGCCTCACGCTCCTTCATGTTCTGCCAAAGTGGCTGATGGCCCATCAATACTGTGTCCATCACGCTGAACTCGTCATATTTAAAGTGGTCCTGCTCCAATACGGACAGACGTTCGCCTGGTCCCAATTCTACAGTACCCTTATTAGGTTCAAGGTCGCCACTAATAGCTCTAAGGAAAGTAGACTTTCCTGCACCATTTGCACCGATGATACCGTAGATATTGCCGTGTGTAAACTTAAGGTTAACGTCTTTATACAAGACTCTCTTTCCGAATTGGATAGCAAGATTCGTTACTGTTATCATTTCTGTGTATACCTATTATATAATAATTTAAATTTTGCTGCAAAGGTACGAAATATTTTCTTAATAGGCAAAAATATCTTATTATTAGTAGTTTATGCTTGTTTTTCATTTTTTTATTTTAACTTTGCAGTTGTCAAAGACATTGCGACTTTTATAGCCCTGTTTTGTATGAGGAAAGTACCTTTAAATAAAAAACTTCTTAAACATCTTAAATATTATGAGTAAAGACATAAGCTCTAATACCACTACTATGCGGTATTTTCAGCGTTATAAGGATTTATTTTTTATCACATTCGGCATTTTGACCTATTCTATAGGTTATACGGCCTTTATTCTTCCTGAGAAGGTTGTGATGGGTGGTGTGGCAGGTATCTCCGCCTTGCTTTTCTATGCATTCAATTTACCACCAGGCGTGATGATTTGGGTCTTGAATGTGATGATGCTCATCCTTGCATTCAAAGCTTTGAACAAGCAATTCGTTATCCGAACAGTTATCGGTGTGAGTATCATGTCATTGTTTGTTGGCATGTTGCAACCTTTCTTCGAAGCACATCCTATTATCACAGTAGGTGAAGATAAGTTTATGCACGTTCTTATTGGTGGTGCGCTTGGTGGTGCAGGCTTAGGTATTGTGTTCTCGCACAATGGTTCTACTGGTGGTACTGATATTATCGTGGCTTTGCTCAATAAGTATACCCGTATGAGCTTTGGTAGAGCGATGCAGGTTATTGACTGCTGTATCATATCATCATCATACTTGTTGTTCCACAGTACAGAACTTATAGTATATGGAGTGGCATTTACTATCGTTGCCAGCGTTTGTTGTGACTATGTTATCAACGGTTCGCGTCAGACTGTTCAATTCCTCATCATTTCAAAGAAATATGAAGAGATTGCCGACACCATTAATAAGGCTGTAGATCGTGGTTGCACTGTCGTGAATGGTAAAGGATGGTATTCTAAGGGCGATGTTCATATCCTTATAGTTTTGGCACGTAAGTATGAATCGCAAGAGGTTTTCAACCTTGTAAAACATATCGACCCTGTAGCTCTTGTTTCGCAGTCGTTTTGCCAAGGGGTCTTTGGTGAGGGCTTCGATAAGATTAAGTAGAAAATCTCTGTTTTCATGTTGAAAATTACCTTTGTTAGAAGTCAAACGAAGATTTGCTAGTAGTCAAAGGTAGATTTTGCAGTAGTCAAACGAGGATTTGATAGCAAGCATAAACCCGAGTTTACAGGTTTCGTTGGCGGCTGAAGCAGTATTGGTAATGCTTAGAAGCCAACCTCGGAATAGTGATAAACAAAATGGCTAGATTCACATAGAATCCAGCCATTTTTGTTATGTCTGCTTATTTGTTAAGATGCAATATTATGATATTCTTACATTGCAAAGATATTGAAGCCACCATCTACTACAGCTACAGTACCTGTAACAAACTTAGAGGCATCAGAGATGAGGTATTGAATGGTGCCACATAATTCTTCAGGTTCACCCATTCTACCAAATGGAGTCTGGCGTATAACGTCCTTACCACGTTCTGTATACGAACCGTCAGGATTTGTAAGCAATGAGCGGTTTTGCTCTGTGATGAAGAAACCTGGAGCTATAGCATTTACACGAATGCCTTCACCAAACTTCTTTGCACACTCATGAGCCATGTAGGCTGTAAAATTAGATATGCCAGCCTTTGCCGCAGCATATCCGCATACGCGAGTCATAGGGCGGAAAGCTGCCATAGAAGAGAAGTTTACTATTGTTCCCTTACCTTGCTTTACCAAAGGTTCGAGAAATACCTGAGTCGGGATAACGGTACCTGTGAGGTTGAGATTCAAGACTGTTTGGAACTGTGCAGGATCGAGATCAAAGAAGTTTTGGTCAGGACCTATAGTTGCACCCTTCATGTTGCCACCTGCTGCGTTGAGTAGAGAGTCGATGCGACCATATTTTGACAAAATATCCTCACGGTTCTTAATCAATTTCTCCTTATTCATTACGTCGGTTTTATAAAATGAAGCCTCGCCACCATTCTGCTTAATATCTTCAACAATAGCGTTGCCAACATTCTCTTTTCTTCCAAGGATGGCAATCTTAGCTCCTTGCTCTGCCAGATATTTTGCAATAGCACGACCTAGCACACCTGTTCCACCTGTTATTACCACTACGTGGCCTTTAACATCGAATAGATTTTTCATTATATTAATATTATATTTTAAAGATTTGTTTTATTGCAATAGTTATTCAAAGAATCCTGGCTGATGATATGGAATGCCAAGTTCGCGGTCAACAGTAGCAAGAATACCCTGTACTTGTCCCATGGCAAACATACGGCCGAGGAAAGAGTAACCAGCATTATATCCCTTTGTCTCGTCACCAAGCATGGTCATACCATGATCTACACGCATAGGAAGTTTAGGATTAGTACTCTCGAAGATGCGAGCCAGTTCTATGATGTCAGCACGTCCGCCAAGATGACTTGCTTCGGTAAAGTCGCCATTAGGGAAGATATGGCATGAACGTAGATGTACGAACCATGTGCGACTTGCGTATTTGCGAGCAAGAGCAACAACATCGTTGTGTTTGCCAGCTGAAAGTGAGCCTGCACAGAATGTCAGACCATTATGATGGTTGTCAATAGCATTGAGGAACCATTCTATGTCTTCATCGCATGTCACGATACGTGGCAAACCAAGGATAGGGAATGGAGGGTCGTCAGGATGCACGCACATATACATATCACACTCTTCGCAAACAGGCATGATGGCATTGAGGAAATAGCGCATGTTTTCTCGGAGTTGCTCCTTAGTGATGCCTTTGTAAAGGTTTAATAATTGACGGAACAATTCAACTGGATGCTCGTCGTCTTCCTTAATATTACCACTAACGAATCCCTGAGTCTTTACGATAATATTATCTACTAACTTGTGGTCGTCGGCAGGAGTCATCTTAGCTTTCAATTCTTCCACTTCGCTAAGGATGTCGCGATTAATCTTTTCGCCCATAACCTTCCAATCCTCTGCAGCATTCTCACGCTTCAAGATATGAATATCAAAGTATGCAAATTCTGGATAACTGAAATAAAGGTTTGTTGTGCCATTAGGGTTTGGATGAGCCAGGTCTGTACGTGCCCAGTCCAATACAGGCATGAAGTTATAGCAGATTGTATGTATACCTTCTGCAGAAAGATTGCGCAAACTTTGCTTGTAATTTTCAATCAGTTGATCACGGTCGGCACCTGCATATTTTATACTTTCTGACACAGGCAAGCTTTCAACAACACTCCATCTCATACCATAGCTTTCTATATAAGACTTGAGGTCATTAATCTTTTCGCGAGTCCACACTTCGCCATTAGGTACATCGTGCAGGGCTGTTACAATTCCCTCCACGCCAATCTCACGTAGCATGGCAAGAGTGATCTTATCATTCTTGCCAAACCATCTCCAGGTTCTTTCCATATTTTGTTTTTTATAGTTTGTTTAAATGTTAGTGCAAAAATAGCGGTATTATTTATATATAAGGTGCAATATCGTACATATTACTGCAAAATAGTACGAATATTGTCTATATTTCCATCGTTTTTAGACTCCTTGATGCCTAAAAGGTGGCAAATAAGGGAATAAACATTGACATTGGCAAAGTGAGGGAATTTTATATGTTTGAAGTCTGGACCAACAGCTCGAAACAAAGCATGAACATCGCTATATTCAGGATCAAAGCCATGTGCTCCTCCTTCGTTTGCTTCCTTATCTTGTATAAGCCATCCTAAATCCGGGTCTACTATCACATCGCCTACGCGACCATTTGTACCATAGTGAAGACGAGCGGGTATGTTATTTCTCTTCCATACTCTTGCATGCTCGATACCATGCAAAGCATTATATACAGAATCCTGACATCCTGGTTTTACATAGATGTTAGCAGGAATATGACCCTCAATCTTTACCAACCATTCGTCTTTCAACAAATGACGTATTGGCACATTATTACCTTTTGCTACCCATGCCATACCATGGTCTGAAAGGATAATTAGGTTTATATCATTGGCAACAGGAAGAACTTGCAAACGTTTATAAAAGTTTGTTAGCATAGAGTCAACCTTTTGTACCATTGCTCTAGTCTGTTTTCCTTGTGGTCCAAAGTTGTGACCATTTCCATCTGGTTCTTCCAAGTATCCCATTATAAGGTCTGGACGCTTTTTTTCTGGCAATGCTAATTGCTCAATTATTCCATCCAAACGTTGTTGCATAGTGAGTCTTGGTTGCTTATCATATATATAATAGGTGTTAGGGTAGCTGCCACCTACACATACATCAGAACCTGGCCAATAGAAAACAGCAGTCTTAAGTCCTTGTCGCTTAGCAGTATTCCATATAGGGTCACCACCATAATATACAGGGTTAGTTTTCTGTTCTGCATTGCCTAAAGAGAATGATTCCCCTGTCTTAACATCGTAGAAATTATTAGCCACTATGCCATGATGGTCTGGATACAATCCTGTAGCCAAGGTGTAATGATTTGGAAATGTTTTAGAAGGGTAGGAGGGGATAAGTCCTGATTCTACGCCTTTTTCTGCCATCATATCCATAAATGGAGTATTATACCATTGTGTATAATCCCATCTGTAGCCATCAAGCGATAAAACTACGGTATAATGTTTCTTTGCAGAAATGCTGATAGCTACAAAAGCCAATAAAATGGTAGTTAAGAATAGTTTTTTCATAAATTCTTGCGTTAATCTATATTGTGTAAAGATTATGCAAAGTTAGACAAATCCTGTGGATTAACAAAATGATATCAAGCTTTTCTCACGACACTTTATAATATGTATACCATAAAGTTAGCCTTAATCAGCATGCTGTTTAATGGTATGTTGAATACATAATGTGAATGTAATAAATGTGATGTCATACTTTTTGCTTTTTTAACCATAAAAAACTATAAAAACTTTTTATGTTAAAGAATTAATGTATAAATTTGCAGAAAGAAATATAAATATTAAAAGGTAAAGATCATGGCAAAGTATAACATTACTGAACCCAAAGAGAAAGAGGCTGCCTATCGTACCTTGGTAAGCCCAAAGTTAATGGATGAGCTTAAGGAGAAAATCCTAGAAATTATTCTTATACAAAAGAAGTATAAAGATAAGGATTATTCTGCCAAACAGCTTGCAGAAGATTTGCATACTAATACTCGTTACATTTCAGCAGTTGTCAATGTTCGTTTCCACATGAACTACACTTCATTCGTCAATAAATATCGTATTGACGAGGCGATGACTTTGCTGGTCGACAAACGTTACCAAGACCTAAACATGGAGGATATTTCTGATATGGTGGGTTTTGCAAACCGTCAGTCATTCTATGCATCCTTCTACAAGTTTAAAGGTATGACTCCTCGTGAATACAAGATGACACATCTGGCCCAACATCCTCAATTAGCTGAAAAGCCAAAGAAAAGAGGAAGAAAGCCAGGTTCTAAGAATAAAGTAAAAAATGCAACAGCAGAATAAAAATTCAGAGTTTGAAGGTTTTTGCTATTCTGGCGAGCGCTTTGCTGACTTACAGATGCTACGTTATCGCCTCAATGGTTTCGAATCTTTGTCTTTAAGACAGAAGCTCTATGTTTATTATTTGAGTAAAGCAACATTGGCCGGTAGAGATATCACTACCGACCAATTTGGTTTTTATAACCTCGACATCCGAAAGGTGTTAGAGGCCGTATATGTTAATTATCAGGGTAACAAAGAGTGTGAAGACTTCATAGCTATGACTATATATCTTAAGCGTATATGGTTTAGCAATGGTATTTATCATCATTATGGTTCAGAGAAGTTTGCTCCGGAGTTCTCTCCAGCATTCCTTCTTGATGCTATGAAAAGCATCGAACCTTCTTTGTTGCCATTGGCAAAAGGTGAGACTGTAGATGGTTTATTTGACAGACTTAAGTCTGCAATCTTCGACCCTAGCTTCTTGCCAAAGAAGGTTAATAAAGCTGATGGATGCGATCTTGTGGCAACTTCGGCTTGCAATTTCTATCATAACGTTTCGCAACATGAAGTAGAAGACTATTATTCTTCGCTTAAAGCTACGGTCGACAAGAATCCTCCTTCGTTTGGCCTCAACTCTCGTTTGGTAAAACAGAATGGAGAATTGATAGAGCAAGTATGGAAAATAGACGGCATGTATAGTAAGGCTATAGAAATAATAGTATCTTACCTGCGTCAAGCTGCCGAATATGCAGAAAACGAGCAGCAGCAAAAGATTATCTCTCTACTTATAAGTTATTATCAGACAGGCGACTTGCGAGTATTTGATAAATATTCTATCGAATGGCTTAAAGAACAAGATGGTCGAATAGATTTTATTAATGGCTTTATCGAAGTCTATAACGATCCGCTTGGATTAAAAGCTTCATGGGAAGGTATCGTAGAATATAAAGATCTGGTTGCAACTCGTCGCACACGTACTATTAGTGATAATGCGCAATGGTTTGAAGACAACTCGCCGGTAGATTCTCGCTTTAAGAAGAAGATCGTGAAAGGTGTAACAGCTAACGTTGTTTGTGCGGCAATGCTTGGTGGCGATGAATATCCATCAACAGCTATCGGCATTAATCTACCTAATGCTGACTGGATAAGAGCAGAACATGGTTCTAAGAGTGTTACTATAGGTAATCTAACAGACGCTTATAATAAGGCTGCAAGAGGCGATGGTTTTGATAGAGAGTTTGTTATAGACGAGCCAACTCGTTCTTTTATTGACAAATATGGTGATATCTGCGATGATTTACATACAGATTTGCACGAATGTCTTGGTCATGGTAGTGGTCAACTTCTTCCAGGAGTGGACCCTGATGCACTAAAGGCGTATTCCAATACCATCGAGGAAGCTCGAGCAGACTTGTTCGGATTATATTATATTGCCGATCAAAAGCTTGTAGACCTTGGACTTGTTCCAAATCCCGAGGCTTATAAATCACAATATTATACCTATATGATGAATGGTTTGATGACTCAGCTGGTTAGAATCAAACCAGGACATCAGATAGAGGAAGCCCATATGCGCAATCGTGCATTGATAGCTCGTTGGGCTCTTGATAATGGCGATGGCGCTGTAGAACTAAAGAAAATTGATGGCAAAACTTATGTTTTTGTAAACGACTATCAGAAGCTTCGTCAAGTCTTTGCTCATCTACTTGCTGAAGTGCAGCGAATAAAGAGCGAAGGTGATTTCTTGGCAGCAAGAGAACTAGTAGAAACCTATGGAGTGAAGGTTGATGCTGAACTTCATTGCGAGATTCTTAAGCGATATAAGACTCTTAATATAGCGCCTTATAAAGGTTTCTTAAACCCTTGGCTTAAAATCATTTATACTGATAATGGTGAAGTAAAGGATGTGGTTGCTGACTATACAGAAACTTACGAGCAGCAGATGCTTAGATATAGCCACGAATACGGGTTACTATAAATGAATTATCAGACGTATGCTATCGTTATCACGACGTATGGCATACGTCTTAATTATGTTAATACATATTTATATATTATGACTGAAGAGAAAAACGAAATACTGAAAGAGATAAAGCGCTCATTCCGTTCTATGATGAATGGAGTTGCGAGCCACTCTATGAGAGAGAAAGGTGTAGAATATAAAATTAACTGGGGAGTAAACCTCGTTAATCTTAGAACACTTGCTTCGAAATATGATAAAGATTTCGAATTGGCTATTGCACTTTGGAAAGAGAATATCCGTGAGTGCAAGATACTAGCAACAATGCTTATGCCTGCAGACAAAATGGATGTAGAGATTGCTGATATATGGATGGAGCAAGTAGTGTCTCAAGAAATGGCTGAGATGCTTGCTCTCAATCTTTTGCAGTATGTAGATTTCGCTCCTGAAATTGCATACAAATGGATAGCTTCTGATAAACCATTATATCAGCTATGTGGTTTCTGTATTATTGGCAGACTCTTTAGTAATGGACAGGAACCTAACGAGCGTGGTATTAATGAATATGTAGACCAGACAATAACAGCACTACAAGGAAATAATGTTGGTGTTGCACATGCAGCAATGAACTCATTAGTTAGATTTGCAGACTTAGGCATAGTATATGAAAGAATTGCCAAGCATGCAACTAAAGCTGCAGGACTGGATTTTTTATAGTTTTTTGTTCTTCGATGCTACTTTTTGTTTAGCTTTGCATGGTTTTGAATAAAATTTGTTACCTTTGCAATCAAGTTTATAAATAATAGTCAACGTCTGCAAAAAGAACAATGGCTAAACATCAATATTTTATCATAAATATAACATGAGAAGCAGAACATCTGATTGGTACGAAACCAAGATACGCTACGAAAAAACAATGGAAGACGGCATGCAAAAGAAAGTTTCTGAGCAGTATGTTGTCGATGCTCTTAGCTTTACTGAGGCTGAGAACAAGATTATTGAAGAAATGTCTTCATATATTAGTGGCGAATTCACTATAACAGACATCAAGCACGCTTCGTATAAAGAGATTTTCTTTAGCGAGAATGTCAACGATGATCGCTGGTATAAGGCAAAACTTCAATTTATCACTATTGATGAAAAGACAGAGAAAGAGAAGCGTACTGCTGTTTACTATCTCGTTCAGGCAAGTTCTTTCCCTGGTGCTGTAAAGCATATTGAGGAAGTGATGGGTACAACCCAAATTGACTATGTCATCTCTAATCTTGCAGAAACAATGATTATGGATGTATACGAGCATGTGACAACAAAGAAGCCTGCTGAACGCAATGATGTGCCTGAATACGAGCAGGCAGAACAACAAAAGGAAGGAGAGCAGGTATGATAAATGTTGATGTCGCACATAATCTTCACGAAGTGCTAGGCAATTTGCCTGATGGCGTGAGATTGGTTGCCATCAGCAAATATCACCCTTCGGAGTATATCATGGCAGCCTATAATGCTGGACAAAGAGTCTTTGGCGAAAGTCATGAGCAAGAGCTAAAGCAGAAAGTGGCAGAATTGCCTTCTGATATCGAATGGCATTTCATAGGTCATCTGCAGACTAATAAGGTGAAATACATTGCACCTTATATCTCAATGATAGACGCAGTTGACTCATTGAAGCTCCTTCGAGAAATTGAAAAGCAGGCCGCTAAGCACGATAGGGTTATTAACGTACTTCTCGAACTACATATAACGCAAGAAGCTACAAAATACGGACTCTCACTCGACGACTGCAGAAAGCTACTTGCCGATGGTGAATGGCGCAGTATGAAGCATGTTCATATCTCAGGACTGATGATGATGGCATCAAACACTGACGATGAAAATCAGATAAGAAGCGAGATGAATACCGCTGCTGACTTTTTTGATGAAGTAAAGGCTACATATTTTGCCGATGATGATTCTTTCTGCGAAAGATCATGGGGCATGAGCGACGACTATAAGATAGCTGTCACTTGTCGTTCTACAGAAGTTAGAGTGGGTACTTTCATCTTTGGTCCGAGAGTTTATTAATAAGCTATACATATATTAATATGAACAACGATATCAAGAAACGAATGAAAGCTATCCTGAATAGCTACATTGAAACAAACCATTTCAGGCATACACCTGAAAGGTACGCCATTCTTGATACTGTTTGTGATATACGTGGACATTTCACAATTGAGCAGCTTAGCAACAAGTTGGCTGATGTAAACTTCATAGTTAGCAGAGCCACATTATATAATACTCTTAAACTGTTTATAAAGTTGAGGATTATCGTTAGGCATAAGTTGCCCACGGGTACTAAATACGAACTTTGCGATGTTGCAAACAATCATTGCCATCAAATCTGCACAGTATGTGGCAAGGTGACAGAACTTAAATCGCAAATCGTAATAGATGCCGTCAACAATACCAAGCTATCGCGATTCCGCAAAGAGGGATTTGCATTGTATATATATGGTATATGTTCGTCGTGCATGGCTAAGAATACAAGAAACAAAACATTGATGGAACATCATAAATCAAATACGAAGAAATGAATACAGGTAAAGTTGATGTCCTGCTCGGATTGCAGTGGGGCGACGAAGGCAAAGGTAAGGTTGTCGACGTGTTGACACCTAACTACGATGTTATTGCACGTTTTCAGGGTGGGCCTAATGCTGGTCATACCCTTGAGTTTGAAGGCGAGAAGTATGTCTTGCGTAGCATCCCTTCAGGAATCTTCCAGGGAGGCAAGGTAAACATCATCTGTAATGGTGTCGTATTGGCTCCAGACCTTTTCATGGATGAAGCCAAGGATTTAGAGAAGAGTGGTCACGACCTCAAGAGTCGTCTCTATATCTCTAAGAAGGCTCATCTTATTATGCCAACCCACCGTGTTCTTGATGCAGCTATCGAGGCTTCAAAGGGTAAAAACAAGGTTGGTACTACAGGCAAGGGCATAGGTCCTACTTATACCGACAAAGTAAGCCGTACAGGTCTTCGCGTAGGCGATATCCTCGACAACTTCGAGGAGAAGTATGCAGCACACAAGGCTGCTCACCTCAAAACTATCGTTAGCCTTGGTTATACAAACTTCGATATCACAGAGGTTGAGAAAAAATGGATGGAGGGTATTGAATACTTGAAGCAGTTCCTGCTTATCGATAGCGAAGTTGAAATCAACAAGGTGCTCCGCTCTGGCAAGAATATCCTTTGCGAGGGTGCTCAAGGTACAATGCTTGATGTTGACTTCGGTTCATATCCTTTCGTAACTTCTTCTAACACCATTTGTGCAGGAGCTTGCATCGGTCTTGGCATTGGCCCTAACCGCATCGGCAATGTATATGGTATCATGAAGGCTTATTGCACACGCGTTGGAGCAGGTCCTTTCCCAACAGAGCTCTTCGATGAGACTGGTGCTAGGATTCGCGAACTTGGCCATGAGTATGGTGCTGTTACTGGTCGTGAGCGTCGTTGTGGTTGGTGTGACCTCGTTCAGCTCAAATATTCTGTCATGGTTAATGGAGTTACCGAACTTATCATGATGAAGAGCGATGTCCTCGATGGTTTCGAAACTATCAAGGCTTGTGTAGCTTACAAACTTAAGGATGGTTCTGTAACAACAGATTTTCCTTACGAGATCGATGACGTAGAACCTGTATACAAGGAGTTCAAGGGATGGAAGACTGATATGACACAGTTTACTTCTGAGGATCAGTTCCCACAGGAATTCAAGGATTATATTGCCTTTGTCGAGGAATTCCTTGAAACAAGAATCGGCATCATCTCTATCGGTCCTGACCGTGCTCAGACTATCGTACGTAAATAAATTCATAGTGTGTAATGTTTAATGTTTAGTGTTTACTTTGAAGGTAAATATAGCTCTGACATTAAGCATTACACATTAAACTTTACACATTAAATATTAATAAATGGCGCAGAAACCAAGCATACCAAAGGGTACGAGAGATTTCGGACCTTTGGAAATGGCTAAACGAAATTATATCTTTAACACCATAAAGAGTGTTTACGCTCTTTATGGTTTCCTACAGATAGAAACTCCAGCCATGGAAACCCTGCAGACTCTTATGGGTAAATATGGCGAAGAGGGAGACAAACTTCTCTTCAAGATTCTTAACTCTGGCGACTTCTTGTCAAAGGTAAGTGAGGAAGAGCTTCAGGAGCATAACCCACTACGCCTGGCTGCACGATTGTGTGAGAAGGGATTACGTTACGACCTCACCGTACCTTTTGCACGTTATGTCGTTATGCATCGCGACGAACTTCAGTTGCCTTTCAAGCGTTATCAGATTCAACCAGTATGGCGTGCTGATCGTCCTCAGAAGGGTCGCTATCGTGAGTTCTATCAGTGTGATGCTGATGTTGTAGGTTCAGATTCTCTTATTAATGAGGTTGAGCTTATGCAGATTGTTGATACTGTGTTCACACGCTTTGGTGTTCGCGTATGTATCAAGATCAATAACCGAAAGATTCTTTCAGGTATTGCAGAAACTATTGGAGAAGCTGACAAAATTGTAGACATCACAGTAGCTATTGACAAGCTTGACAAGATTGGTCTTGATAATGTTAACGAAGAATTGCGCAACGATGGCATCAGCGAAGAGGCTATAGCAAAACTTCAGCCTATCATCTCGCTCTCTGGCACTAACGATGAAAAGCTCAACGTTATTGCGGAGGTGTTGAAAGACAGCGAAATCGGACTCAAGGGAGTTGAGGAAACACGCTTCATTCTTGATACATTGAAATCTTGCGGCTTGAATAATGAGATAGAACTAGATCTCACTTTGGCTCGTGGTCTTAACTATTATACAGGTGCGATCTTCGAGGTTAAAGCTCTTGATGTTCAGATAGGCTCTATCACAGGTGGTGGCCGCTACGATAATCTTACAGGTATCTTTGGTATGCCAGGATTGAGTGGAGTAGGTATCTCATTTGGAGCTGATCGCATCTACGATGTTCTCAACACTCTCGACCTTTATCCAAAAGATGCTGTTAATGCAACTCAGTTGTTGTTCATTAACTTTGGTGACAAGGAGACTGCTTATTGTATGCCAGCAGTTTCCAAGGCTCGTGTTGCAGGCATACGTACAGAGATGTATCCTGATTCTGCAAAGATGAAAAAACAGATGAGCTACGCCAATGCTAAGCATATTCCTTTTGTTGCACTTGCTGGTGAAAACGAGATGAATGAAGGAAAGTTTACCTTGAAGAACATGGAGACTGGCCAACAAAAGCTTGTTTCTGCAGAAGAGCTCATTGCCGAAGTTTTAGCTTAATTCAATTATATATATAATATGGTGGAGACATAAAAAGCTCCACCATATTTACATTTTTGGCAAAGCCTTTACTATATATTGTATTTAAATAAAACAAACAACAAAAAAACTATTATGAAACTATCGACTATTATCAATTCCTTGCTTCTTTGCGTAGCTGCTATTTTATTTGCTTCGAGCAATAAGCATACTACTGTATTTATTGTTGGCGATTCAACAGCAGCCAATAAGTCTCATCCAGAAACTAATCCTGAGCGTGGTTGGGGAATGGCATTACAAGGATTCTTTGATTCAAAGATTCGAGTAGACAATCATGCCTTGAATGGTCGCTCATCAAAGAGTTTTATAGGTGAAGGTCATTGGGCAAAAGTGCTCGACCTCATCAAACCTGGCGACTATGTAATAATACAGTTTGGTCATAACGATGAAAAGAAGAAGGCTGATAGATATACCGAGCCAGGCACTACATTTGATGCCACACTTACTCGTTACGTAAACGAAACTCGTGAAAAGGGAGGTATTCCTGTATTGATGAATTCAGTTGTTCGACGCAATTTCTTCCGCAAATCTGACAATGGCATTGATGATGAATCTCTACGAAACACTGTATATACAGACGAAAAAATCAATTCCGACACACTTATAGATACTCATGGAGCATATCTATTGTCGCCACGTAACGTTGCTAAGAAGATGAATGTACCTTTTGTTGATGCTAACAAGATTACTCACGACTATGAGCAGTCGCTTGGCATCATTGGTTCACGTAAACTTCATATGTGGTTCAAACCTGGCGAAGTTGCTTCTATTCCTAAGGGTCGTCAAGACAATACACATTATAATATATATGGTGCTCACAATGTTGCTTCACTCCTTGTTGATGCTTTAGCTAAGGAAGTGCCAGCATTTAAAAAGCATGTACGCCATTATGACTATGTTGTCTCTAAGCGTGGTTTTGGCAACTATATGTCATTGCAAAAAGCTATCGACGAAGCTCCTACAGATAAAACGACTCGCATCTATATTCTTGACGGCAAATGGGATAAGTCGAAGATTGATACTAAAGGCAAGAAAATTCGTTTCGATCTATATCCTGGAGCAGAACTTAAGAAGAGCAAATAATATTTAACTTATAAAAGCAAACGATACTTAATATATCTGCAAGTCTTAACTAAATGTTGTTAAAGACTTGCAGAAATATCAAGTTTTTCTTCTTTTTCTCATCAAAAGTAGGTATTTTTGTAAGTGGTAAATACATCATTGATGTATAATATCAATATAATAATACAATAATCTAACATAAATTTAAAAAAACTATGAAGAAGAAATTCATTTGTACCGTTTGCGGTTACGTTTATGAAGGAACCGAGGCTCCTGAAGTATGTCCATTGTGTAAAGCTCCACGCAGCAAATTCAAAGAGATAACAGATCCTTCTGATGCTCCTGAGTTTGCAACTGTTCACACTCTGGGCGCCGCTCGCAATGAGGATGCTACTCCTGAGATGATAAAGGATCTTGAGGCTCACTTCAATGGCGAATGCTGTGAGGTAGGTATGTATCTTGCAATGTCTCGTCAGGCAGATCGCGAAGGATATCCAGAAGTTGCAGAGGCTTTCAAGCGTTATGCTTTTGAAGAGGCAGAACACGCAAGTAAGTTTGCAGAGTTGCTTGGTGATGTATTGAAAGATACTAAGAGTAATCTTGCTGCACGTATCGAGGCAGAGCGTGGTGCTTGCGAAGACAAGTTCCGTATTGCTAAGAATGCTAAGGCTGCAGGCATGGATGCAACTCATGATACAGTTCATGAAATGGCTAAAGACGAAGCTCGCCATTGTGCAGGCTTTATTGGTCTTTACAACAGATATTTTGGTGAGTAATTAATTCGAACCAAAAACATTCCAGCATAATAAAGCGGCCAGTTGTAGTGATACAACTGGCCGCTGTCTTTTTTTATTCCTCAATAATACCTGCTTCCATCCATTGTTTTGCAAGTGTTGTTGCATCAGCAAGGGCAGTAGCATTATCGATTTCGTATTCTTCTGTAAGCATTGTTGCCAAAGACTCAGGATTGAAAGAGTCTTCTCCTATTTTATTCCAAAGATAAGCCGAACTCTCGTTCATAGCAATAATACTGCTGAAGTCGATATTCTCTTTGCCTTCTGCAACTATTATATTCTCTCCACATACTTGTCTAAGTACGAAACCTGATTTCTTTTTCATGTTCAATATGGTTTAGTTCTGATATATTTATTTAGTATTATAAGTTTGTTATCTCTAAACAAACACCTTGCGATATATAAATAGCAGATAGCGGCGAATAGGGTAGAGTCTGGTCCAAATAGCTGAATATATCTTCCACTTTCTGCTGTCTATGCTATCCAGAGTTTTGCGTCCTTTACGATAGAAACCTACAGCTAAAGCTTTCACATCTTCCTGTCGGCAAGTTTCGTTATTGATATTACCGTCGCCACGCAACGTAACGATGTTGTTCTTAGTGTCTATATCAATAATTCTGTGCAATACATAAAAGTCTTTTCTAACTTCTGCTAATACAGGGTCGCCAACTCTCAGAGCTTTTGGCTTTGCAAGCAATGCTTTGTCGCGATTATCTTCCAAGAATGGGCGCATAGAGAAACCACGAAGTTGAATTGTACAGGTATGTCCCTCTTCTACAAGCTTCACTACCTCTGGCAGAAAATCAGCATTAGTAAACTGAAGTTCTTTTATTTTGATATTGCTTTGTTGCATATTATAGCCGCTTCTTTATTAGGCAGGCAATGAAGGGTGTATATGCCTGTTGTTTCTACTATTTTAGTTACTATGTTACAAAGGTTGTTGAAGATAGTACTATCCCATTTCATTGTCGAGCATGCTGGTAATACATTACCAAAAGCTTCGATAGGTGAATTCTTTTCAACACTATTCTCCAACGCTCTGTTTATATGAACAATAGCACCAAGATCTGCTTTTACATCCCTATAGCAAGGAGTTTTTCCACTCCATGGTCCACCATATATATATGGTTTACCATCAATGATTCTTATAATAGGGTTATCATCATTCATTAGATCACAACCAGGCAGATACTTTAGCCACAAACCCACATGCGTACTCTTACCGGTTCCGCTCTTAGCTGTAAAAGCATATCCTTTGCCATTCTGTCTTACCAACGATGCGTGTATAAGTGCTGTATCTTTAAAACTTCCGGCAAAAGCATAAGCCAACATCAATGCATTGTTCAGTCCAAACTGTCGCATGCTATTATTACCATTCAACGCACATCTACATTTATCGAAGGTGCTATTTGTGATAAGCAAGCAACATGAATAGCCGTCTATATTCTTGATGATAAACTGATAGCCACCATCGTCGATCTTGTCAACGATAGTATCACCATTACCAGTATCGAAAACCCTTATACGCTCACGTCTTGTTATATCCACAGGTCGAATAGTGTCATCTACCAGCATATCGATAAACAAGTCATCACCCATGCCATCTTCCTTTTCTATCCTAAAAGGCTTCATCGATGGCAACAACTCCATACTGTTGAGATCCGACTTTGCAAACGTGAGTCGAAGATTATGTTCTGCTATACGGTAAACGAAAGTTGCTGTATCCGTCTTAGGTGTCATTATTCTCCCTGTACTTTCTGCTCCTTTTTAGTTGCTTTCTGCTCTTGTTTTGCAGATTTCTTCTCTGCTTTTTTAACTTGCCTTGGTGTAAGATTCTTCGACTTAGAAGAGTCTACATATACAGTTTCTTCGTCAAATTCAACTGGAGTATACTTAAAGTCACTAACGCTCAAGTATTTGATATTAAATTTTCCTTTAGCAAGATATTTGTTTCTTAGCTTCAAGAATTTCTCTTCTGCTTTCTTCTTTGTATTGGCAAATCCTGTTACGCATGTAGGAGCATTCAATCCTTTAGCCTTCAGATAGTCACGTAACTGGTACGAATAAGAATCACGACCATACAAGAATTTAGTCTTTGAATCTACCCAAGCATCATCAAGTAGTTGAATTTCAGCAAAATATACAGTAGAATCGTTGAATGAAGTGGCAAAGCCATACAAATAAGTAGGCTGTTTCTCATTCTTTGCTTCCATTGCCATGATGCCGAGAAACAGCATAGCCAACAACATTAGTTTTTTCTTCATATTTATATATACGTGTTTATAAGTGTATTTTATCTTGCAAAATTAGTAATTAATTCTTAGGCTCCCAAATATTTCGCCATGCATCTTGTGAAACTTTATTAAATAAATATTTTGTTGGTTAAAATAATGGTTGTACCTTTGCATACACTTTAACACAAATCTTTTTTTTATTACGCAAGTATAAATGGTATAAGCGTAAAAGAGTAAAGGGTAAAAAGTAAAAGATTACAAGGATAAAATAACAAAAAGAATATTTGTTCAATAGTAATTAGTTATGGTACAAACATTTGATTTCAAGCCAAGATTGCTGCAGTGCTTGAAGAACTACAATCGTAAAACATTTGTTGCCGACCTTATGGCCGGAATTATCGTGGGCATCGTTGCTCTGCCTTTAGCTATTGCCTTTGGTATTGCTTCTGGTGTTACCCCCGAGAAGGGTATCATCACAGCCATCGTTGCAGGCTTCGTGATCTCAGCACTTGGAGGCAGCAAAGTTCAGATAGGTGGTCCTACTGGTGCTTTCATTATCATCATCTATGGCATTATCCAGCAATATGGCATGGAGGGTCTTACAATTGCAACTCTTATGGCAGGTGTATTCCTCATTCTTTTTGGATTATTGCATCTTGGCACCATCATTAAGTTCATACCATATCCTATAGTAGTAGGCTTTACAAGCGGTATTGCTGTTACCATTTTTACTACTCAGGTAAAAGATCTCTTTGGCTTGAATATTACCTCTGTACCATCTGACTTCATCGAAAAGTGGATATGTTATTTTAATAATTTCTCTACAGTCGATCTTTGGAGTTCTGTTATAGGTATCGTGAGTGTAGTAATCATTATGCTAACACCAAAGGTAAGCAAGAAGATTCCTGGTTCGCTCGTAGCAATCATCGTAATGACTGTAGCAGCATTACTTCTTAAGCAATTTGCTGGAGTTGAGAGCATTGAAACTATTGGCGACCGTTTTGCTATCAGCAATTCACTTCCAGAGGCTACAGTTCCAGCACTCTCATGGGAAACAATCAAGAACCTTGTATCTCCTGCTATCACAATTGCCATCTTGGGAGCTATTGAGAGCTTGCTTTCTGCTGCCGTAGCAGATGGTGTCATAGGAGACCATCACAATTCTAACACAGAGCTTATTGCTCAGGGTGTTGCCAACCTTGCTTCACCTATCTTTGGTGGTATCCCTGCTACAGGAGCAATAGCCCGCACAATGACAAACATCAACAATGGTGGTCGCACACCTATCGCTGGTATTATGCATGCTGTTGTGTTGTTACTTATATTCCTCTTCCTCATGCCTTTAGCCAAGTATATTCCAATGGCATGTTTGGCAGGTGTGCTCGTTGTAGTTAGCTATGGTATGTCGGGTTGGCGTTCGTTCCTTGCTTTGATGAAGAATCCAAAGAGCGATGTCACAGTATTGCTCATTACCTTCTTCCTTACTATCATCTTCGATCTTACCATAGCAATTGAGGTAGGTCTCATCATCGCATGTTTGCTCTTCATGCGCCGTATGTCTGAAACCACAGATGTTCATATCATCTCTAACGAGATTAATCTAGACGATGAGGATAGCGATATGCATCTTGGCAATATTGAGCATCTCACGATCCCTAAGGGAGTAGAAGTATACGAAATCAATGGTCCTTACTTCTTTGGTGCTGGTAACCGTTTCGAGGAGATTATGGCAACTCTTGGCGACCGACCACAGGTACGAATCATCCGTATGCGTAAAGTTCCATTTGTTGACTCAACAGGTATCCACAACCTTACTAACCTTTGTGAGATGAGTCAGAAGGAAGGTATACAGATTGTTCTTTCTGGTGTAACCGAGAAAGTTCACTCACAGCTCGACAAGGCAGGCTTCTATGATATTGTAGGTCAAGACAATATCTGTAGCCATATTGATGTTGCACTTGATAGAGCTAAAGAGATTATCAATGCATAATAGCATTATAGAATAATAGAAAAAACGCATAAAAAGAAAGTCCGACATCAACAGGTTTAATCTGTTTTTGTCGGACTTCCTTTTTATTAAATATTTACCTTAACCCAAAACTTAATCCTCTTAAGTCTTCTTAAAGTCTATTGTTTATTCTTCGTTCAAAGGTACTGCGAAGTAGCCCTTCTTACCTGTAGGATAGATACCCTGGATGTAGAGAACTGGATCCTTGCTTGTTGATGCAGCCTTTACAATCTTCTGCAAATCGTCGATAGTCTTCACACTCTCATCGTTGATGCGCTGAATGATGAAGCCACGAGAGATGTTAGCATTCTGTAGTGCGCCCTTGTTAACCTTCATAACCTCAAGACCATAGTTGATGTTGAGCTGCTTCTTCTGCTCGTTTGTAATCTCGCGGAAGTTGCCACCAAGTACATCCAAGTCGGCAGGCTTAACAACTGCTGTTGTACCCTGTTCGTTCTTCAATGTAACGGTCTTTGTAGTCTTCTTCTTATCGCGCATATATGTTATAGAAAGCTTGTCGCCAGGGCGCTTGCTAGCCATAACTTCTTGGAGTTCTGCCATCTTAGTAACGTTCTTTCCGTCTACTGCAACAATCACATCGCCTTCCTTGAGTCCTGCAGAAGCACCTGCGCCATCATCTTGAACCTTTGCTACATATACGCCTTCGTTTGTACCAAGGTCAACATCCTTGCCCTTTTCTTTCTGGTCGTTGATGTAGTTCAATACATCGCCACCCTGTATACCGAGCAAAGCTCGCTGCACGCTTCCATACTTCTTCAAGTCATCAACAACCTTGTTCATAATAGTTGTAGGGATAGCAAAACCATAGCCGCTATATGAACCAGTAGGAGAGTAGAGCATAGCGTTGATACCTACCAACTGACCTTCAGTATTTACGAGAGCACCACCTGAGTTACCCTGATTAATAGCAGCATCAGTCTGAATGAAGCTTTCCAAACCATTAGCGCCAAGCGAACGAGCCTTTGCACTTACGATACCAGCAGTCACGGTATTATTCAAACCAAATGGATTACCTACTGCAATCACCCATTGACCAACCTTCAACTTATCAGAGTCGCCAATAGGTAGAGAAGGGAGATTCTTGCCATCAATCTTTATAAGGGCAAGGTCGGTAGTCTTGTCGGTACCTATAATGCGAGCAGAGAATTCTCGGTTATCATTTAGGGTAACTGTCAATTCGTCAGCACCTTCTACCACGTGATTGTTTGTTACGATATAACCATCTGTGCTAATGATAACACCCGAACCTTGAGCTTCTTTCTTAGGAGTCTGCACCTGACGCTTACGTGTGCCACCACCTTGTGGATTACCAAAGAATCCGAATGGATCAGAGAAGAAGTCGAATGGATCTGCCTGTACGTCTACTGTCTGTACCTTTGAGTTCTGTACATATTTAATATGTACTACTGCAGGTAATGCCTTTTCTGCAGCATAAGTCAGATCTACAGGCTGACCAGCAATCTGTGTTGCGGGACTTGCAGCTTCAACCTTGATAAAAGAGCCTGCCGATAGAGCCAATGAGGCTACACACACTCCTGCAAGCAAATAGTTTGAATACTTTTTCATATCTTCAATGTTTTTTGGTTTTACATATTTATTATCTCTGTCATATTTAGCATATCGGAAAACCGTATTAAGTTAAATCCAATCGTGCTTTATATGATTTTGCATGCAAATATAGAAGCAAAAATCGTAATTATGTCAAAATGTCATTGATGTTTATCTGAATTTAACATTTCGATTTAACGTATTAACGGCTCTTAATCTGCACGCTATAGTATTTAATAGAAATTAGATATTCTGTATTCTTTTATGATGTTTAAGAAAAATAAATGTTGCTATAGTATATGATTAAGCGATATTTTTGTTAACTTTGCACTTTGTAAGGCAGCGGTCAGGCTTTGTCGCTGGCATCCATTAGGGTGCGAGAGGAAAGTCCGGGCAGCATAGGGGCTCCACTTCCGAAACTAGAAGCTATTGGTGACAGTAGGCTAAGGTAGAAGAAAATAACCGCCTATCTTTCATGGTAGGTAAGGGTGAGAAGGTGGTGTAAGAGACCACCAGCCAATGGGTGATCATTTGGGCTGTATCTGCTGGAGGCTGCAAGTTCATGTATACCATCGTTGGAGGGTTCCCGCCCGATACACCCTTTGAGGAGTAACGATGGAGGGTAGAACGCTTGAGTTGCAGGGCGACTTGCAAACTAGATAGATGACAGAGCACCTGCGTTCTTGCAACGTAGGAAACAGAACCCGGCTTACGTGACCGCTGCCTTGCTTTTTTATTTTGAGATCAATAATCATATTTTGCTCTCATCTTTATTAATTTGAACATTTAATATCCTAAACATTATGAAACCAATTGAAGAAGAAAGCTACCAGATGTATATTCTTAGAAAGATAAGTCGCCATGACATAACTCCCGATTTTCCTAAGCTTGATGATTTTGGCATTACAAAATCTGAGATGGAAGACTATCTCTCCGAAAAGCAGGACGTTATGGATATTCCAGGCACCCAAACCCATAGAATGACAGTTTTTGCTGGTATCATATTAGTCAGTATGCTCATCTTCTCAGCTTTCGACCATATCGATACTGCTCTTGGCACTAATGCTTCATTAATAGGTATGGTTGTTGGTGTGGTATTATCGTGTATCTGGTTTTTCATCGTAAAGTTCAGAGTCAACAGCAAGCTCAAGGCTCTATATAATGAGAATATAGAAAACTATCTTGAAGCTGTAGAAAATTATTAGTCTTTCTTTGTTATACATCACAATTCAGCAATCACCAATAAACATTAAATATATGGATAACTTACCTGATTTTATGAAGTATAAGGACAAGTTCACAGATAGTGGATTTGTCGAGAAAATATCAAGAGTTGCTAAGAGCGCTGGCGCTAAGTTGGTGTATGTGGCTTTAGTTCTTTATTATACTTTGCAAAGCGACAAAGTTTCCCTTAAGGACAAAGCTATCATTATCGGTGCCTTGGGCTATCTTATTAGTCCATTAGATGTTATTCCAGATGCATTTCCTATAGTTGGTCTTACCGACGACCTTGGTGTTCTCGTCTATGTTTTGCACAAAGTGTGGGGTGATGTGTCAGAAGACATCAAAGCTAAAGCCTACGCAAAGTTGGCTCAATGGTTTGATGACGACGAAATCGAAGAAGCTAAAGACGTTATGAAATAATACATTTATAACATCACATAATAAAAGGATGACAAGGTTGCCTTGTCATCCTTTTATTTTTACTGTTGTGTTATAGCATGCCTAACATAATATAAATATCTGCACAATATTATTGGAACACATTATTTATTAACGTACTCTAATATTTGTTCTGCATGAATCTTGGTTTTAATCTCCTTTGGAGTGAAGATTTTCTCAATTATTCCATCTTCATTCACGAGGTATGTAGTGCGCAAAATTCCAATAGTTCTTCTGCCACAAGCCACCTTTTCGCCCCAACATCCAAGCTCTTGCAATAGGGTAGTCTCCGTATCGGCAATAAGAGGAAACTGCAATCCTTGAGCATCTGCAAATTTTTTCTGTAGCGCTTGTTTGTCCTTGCTCACACCAATAATCTCGTAGCCTGCAGCAGCAAGTTCTTCTTTATGAGCCTGCAATGAGCAAGCCTCGGCTGTGCATCCGCTTGTGTTAGCCTTTGGATAGCTATATAATACTATCTTGCGACCACGGTAGTCACTTGCCTTAATCTCACGTCCGTCTTGGTCTATACCAAGAATCTCCGGTATTCTATCTCCGACATTCATAGCTAAATTATTTTTGTTTGTTTTAATCCATAAACTTAATCATATCGTCGCGTCTTGGCTTAGCCTTAGGTGTTTCTGCAGGATAGCCCAAAGATATGCAATATAGCAACTTGTATCCCTTAGAGAAAGCCATGCGGTCAAGATATGGTTTTGCAGAAGGAGAATCAAGAATCCAACGAGCAGAACTACCTAAGCAGCAAGAGCCAATACCTTTTGCCCAGGCAGCAAGGATGATGTTCTCGCCAAGCAGTCCGCAATCTATTTGTGCCATATCGTATTGAGTATCGCAGGCTATGCAGACTACACAAGGAGCATTTACAAAGATATTCTTGAAACCATCGCGCTCAGCAATCTTTGGATTGTCCTTTACTACAGCTTGAGTTATAGAGTCGATAAGGGCAGGAGAATCGATAACTCTTATTTCGTAAGATTGCAGATTCTGTCCGTTAGGAGCATTGATACCATATTTCAGAATCTCGTTCAATGTCTCACGGCTAATTACCGAATCTTTGTAAGCACGAATGCTTCTACGACTCATCATCAAGTCATTTACCACACTTGCTGTATCTATATCTGCAGTTTGCTGCTGCTGTTTGTTCTCATTGCAAGCTGTCATAGAGAGAGCGGCTGCAATACCTAAAAGAAGTTTTTTCATAATTGTAGAAATTATTAATATTCGATTGCAAATATACAATTTTATTATTATATTACTCCAAAATTCAGAAGCGCATTCTTGATTCCGTCTTCATCCACACTTGTGGTTACATAGTTGGCATGCGCTTTCACATCGTCGACAGCATTTCCCATTGCCACACCTATACCAGCAGCCATAAGCATCGATTTATCGTTGCCACCATCACCAAAAGCCATTGTCTCGCTTATATCTATAACAAGATGCTTGGCTATAGCTCGTATGCCGTTGGCCTTGTCGGCTGTTGCTGATGTTATATCGGTAAATGATGGATACCAACGTGCCGAGGTGCAACCTGGAAGCTGGGGTAGAATATCTTTCTCTTGTTCGTCGGTTATGAACGATGTTATCTGCAATATTCCTTGGTCGATAACTTCTTCCAAAGGTACATCATATTTATTGTATGTCACCTTTAGCATATCATAAAGCACATGGTTCACCATCTCGTTGCGATTATAGATTTGAATATCTTTCTTGCCCACAAAGACGGTAGGAATATTGTTCTTGCTGCAATAGTCGACAAAAGCCATTACTTCATTATGTGGAATAAAATCTTCGCGAACGGTGGTATCGCCATAAATACACAAGGCACCTGTAGCGAGAATATAGCCGTCCATAAAGTGCTGTATCTCAGGTATATTGTTGAGTAATTGCAGAGGGCGACCAGTAGCGGTAAATATCTTAACTCCTTTGTCGTGAGCCATTTGAAGAGCCTTAATAGTAGAGTCCGGTATCTTATGGGTGTTGAAGCTAACAAGTGTGCCATCTACATCGAAGAATAATGCTTTAATCATAAATTGCTAATTCTTTTAAGTTTAACCTGAATTTAAATATTATAAATCTTTAGGGCAGAGAAGGGTAGAGATGTATATCACTCCTGCAAACGTTGAAGCCTACAAAAAAACAAATGATACCTGCTATAAAAGCGAGCTATTTTGTTTTCACATATAGGAATCATTATCTATTTATGCAAAGGTACGAAATAGTATTGATAAGAAGGGAAGATGAAATGGAATTTATTAGTATAAACATCAAGAAAATAATAGCAGAACAAAATCAATGTTTGTCCTGCTATTGCTTATTTGTACCTTTTAATATTATTGAGGTAAACTTCTTTTTTTATTCCTCTACAGGCGAAAATTCATCCTTGCCTACAGAGCAGAGTGGACACTCGAAGTCTTCTGGAAGATCTTCAAAAGCTGTACCTGCTGGGATTCCTGCCTCTGGCACTCCTACTGCTGGGTCGTATTCCCAACCACAAACGTCGCATACATATTTTTTCATAATCAGTTTAATGTTTAATGTTTATTGTTTAATGTTTATTGTTTAATGTTTATTTTATAGCATTGGGTCTAATGTTGCACGAAGGTCATTTATTCTCATAGCTCCGCTTTGTCTCCACACTACCTCTCCTTTCTTAAAGAGCATCAAGGTTGGAACCGACTGAATGCGGTATTGCTGCGAAAGAGCTTCGTTCTTGTCAACATCGAGCTTCAGGATTCTAATCTTGTCGCCAAGTTCTTCCTTTAGCTGTTCCAATACAGGGTGCATCATCTTGCAAGGTCCGCACCATGTTGCGAAGAAATCGACCAATGTAGGTTGCTCGCTATTTATTATTTCTGTAAACTTATCCATAGTATTGTTCCTTTCTTTGTTTTCTGTTGCAAAGATATAACTCTTATTTCGGACAGACAAACTATTTTTTCTATCTGAAAATAGACATTATCTATTATGGCTAAAAAACATCTTTCAGAAAATGATTTCTTATTTGTTTATACGATAGATTCTCATTATCTTTGTAGAATCATTAAAACACTAACATTATGGAGGAAACAGGCAGATGTTATTACACTTTATATTATTTATACCTCTGAATATTATTTATACCTCTGAATAAATCAATTCTCCATTAATCCTCTCAGATTTCATTACGTATATCCTTTCAATACGAGTGGATACTTTTGGCACTTCAATATCTGTAACTATGCGTGATGGATGTTGAACTAGGGATATGTGGGGAACAAATCTTTGTGTATTATATAAAACTCCATGAGCTGTTAGACTATCACGCAGCCTATCAGCAAGGGTTGTTGTTTGCTCTTGCTCTTTAATCCCACACCATATAACTCCAGCTTTAGTAGGAAACATCCCCAAGTTTTCTAAGGTTATAGTAAAAGGCTCAAAGGTAACTTCGTTTACAGCCTTACGAATCTCCGGCAAATCGTATTTCTCGCCTATAAAAGCAAGCGTCATGTGAAGATTGCCGTAAGGACAATAGTTGCCCTCAACACCTCTGTTCTTTAAGGCATTTTGCAATCCAACAAGCTCTTGCTTAAACTCGTCGTCGAATCGTATAGCAATAAATATGCGAGCCATATTACGTAACTTTTTGGTTGATTACTCTCTCACGAAATGAGGAAAAGCCTCTTCACCCAATTGTGGTGCATATTCAAAGCCTTCGTAGCTGAAGGCGGTTAAATCATCTGTCGTGAGGAGTTGGTTGTTTAATATAAATCGCACCATAGCTCCACGGCACGACTTTGCCCATACTGCCTGCATCTTCAGTCTACCATCCTTCTGTCGTACATAGAATAGTGGCTGTATCACTCTCACCTCCTTGCATACTCTCTTCCAATCAAATAGATGTTCATATTCTTCGGTAGAGAGATGAATAAGAATGCCGTCGTCGGCTTTTACGCTATCTATCAGCACATCCGTAAGTTTGTCTTTCCAAAATTGGTTTATTGGCTTGTCGTTGGTAGCTTCAAGCTTCACGCAATGCTCCATGCGATAAGGCACGATGCCATCCATAGGACGAAGCAAACCATATAGAAAGCAAGTTATCCAAAGGTGCTTTTGCGCATAGTCCAAAGCCTCATCATGGAGAGTGTTAGCCCGCAGATGCTTATAAGCCTGACCATTATAAGCAAGTATGGCTGGTAGCTTGTCGGCAACCATAAAGTTTTGATAGCGTTTCCAGTTCTCGGCAGCTATCTTTGAGCTGCAATCCAGTTGCTGGCCAAGCTGCACAACATCCATCCTTGCCATTTCCGCAGCCAACTTGTCGGCAACAGATTCAAAGAGTGGAGTAGAGCATGGGGCTTTATCAGCCTTGTCATACATTATTTTAGCATTAGCTAATAGTATCTGCATATTTCTAATATCGTTTTAATATCCTTAAAATATTGTTCTAATTCTCTACAAATGTAATTCTTATCTTTTACAATATCTATATATGTTTTATTAAAATACATTAATACTCATCTATAACAGCCTATTATTATTTCATAGATGTAAAAAATGATTCTATGATTATTCTCGTATTTTTGCTCTTTTTGGGCAAATATCTTAAAATAGTGATAGAAGCTATATTCAATCGTCATAACAGCTTGTTTATCAAGCTTTTGAAACAGTCTTCCTTCGATTTATGCTTTCTACCAAATCTACCTATGCTTTCTATCAAAGATAAATTTGATTTCTTTCAAATCTAACTTTGCTTACTGACAAATGAAAAAATATTTCAAATCTCCTTTGAAATATAAAAGTATTATATTACCTTTGTAGTTAACTATCGAAACAAAACTAAAAAAATCAAATATAATTATGATACAATATAAATTACTTAAGTCGAGACTGACTGGTGATGTATATGCACAACAAGTTGAATCACATCCATTTACTTCAAAAGATCTTAGAGAAAAACTGAAAAAGGAATATGGCTCTATTGCTATTGCGGTTTTAGACGACACATTTAGCATTATTACAGAAGAGTTGGGCGAAGGCAAAACCGTTTCGCTCGACGAATTTGGCACGTTCTCTATTCGACTTGGAATAACCAAAAAGGCGGTTAAGGATTTCAAAGAGATAAATACACAGGATATAAAGATTAAAGGAATTAGATTTAAGCCTTCAAAGGTGCTTAAACGCGGATTGTATAGTGAGGAAATACACCTTCAAAAAGGAGATACTAAGAGACGTAAGAATACAACCGACGACCGTTGGGTGGCACTATACAATTACATACTTGAGCAAATGAACACATATGGGAAACCACGCGAAGACATCGTCATCACAACAACTTTGTACCGTCAGCTCACAAACTGCACCGACTATGCAGCACGAAAAGAGCTCGCTCAATTCTGCCAAGAAGGCTCTCTACATAGAATCCCTACAGCGAAAACATTATTATATACGTTGGCGATATAATATTTAATATTATTATAACTATATTGATAGGGCATACTAAATTATAAACTTTTATAATTTAGTATGCCCTAGTTCTGGAGTTCTTGTTACCACAATATTATTTCATGTGAGTACAAATATTATGGCAACTATATTAATATCTCGTATTCTGTTTTAATTTCTTATTTAAATCCAAACATCTTTGTGGTATTGGGAATACTGTTGTAAACCCAGTAAATTCGTTTTCTAAAGGCGTCCTTTGGTCGTATGCCTTGGTATATTTGCCAAAACGGATGAGATCTTGACGTCTCCAACCTTCCCAAACCAATTCCAGCATACGCTCCTTTAGAATGTTGTCCAAATTGGCTTCCACATGAGGCATTCCTACTCGGTCTCTTATAGCGTTCAGCTCTATTGAACCATCCTCGCCATTGCGAACTTTCGCCTCGGCTTCCATCAACAGCGCGTCACCATATCTAAAAAGGACGATATCGTTGTCAACCTGCCGTCCGTCCGAATAGGCGGTTCGATCAACCTCGTATTTGCCTACACGAGCGCCTGCCGTCTGTTTATATGGGCTGTCGC